>Ga0209302_10000091_pt1 | contig 58369 bp, 57 predicted proteins | sample ArcOceMetagenome_2_FD_187445 | JGI IMG/M metagenome (GOLD analysis project Ga0209302, IMG submission 187445) | Marine eukaryotic phytoplankton communities from Arctic Ocean - Arctic Ocean ARC135M Metagenome (SPAdes) (version 2) | ecosystem: Environmental > Aquatic > Marine > Oceanic | place...
ATTACTAAAGCACTCGCTCATTCACATGCTGGCCGCGCAGTCATTGCCGTATCAGTTGATCGGCATAAGTTGGCACGTCGCCGTTGGCGGGGTGTGGCTGCCGATGGCACCGACTTTGGGTTTGATCTCAACGAGTCGCTGAATCACGGCGACTGTATTTACGAAACGGATACTAAGTCCTATGTGATCGAGCAGACTGCTGAGGACTGTTTTTTGATCGCACTGAAAGGAGCGCAACAAGCAGCCTGGATCGGCTGGATGGTTGGTAACTTACATTTCAAGGCCTCCTTCAGTGATGAGGGTGTGCTGGTGCAGGATGATCTTGCGGTGGAGCAGATGCTGGATCGCGAGCACATTCACTATGACCGCGTGCAGCGCGTGTTCCAACCTGCTAAGCAGGGTGGGCACTCGCACTCGCACGACCATGGGCACAGTCACTAGTATGTTCTCTGCCGATTTATTTTGGAGGGCAATGCTCCGTCATTGCCGCGGTGAAGCAGTGTGGAAACGACGGAGCGTTTCCCTCCACTAAACGCACTGATGAAGAATTCTTCAAACGCGTTCGATCAGGATACGTCCGCAGCATGGGTGCCTGCATTGTTGCAGATTTCTGACCCATTGTTTCCGACTGGGGCATATGCGCATTCGATGGGACTGGAGCAATGGGTTGGGGCATGTGGGTATACCTCGGGCAAGGATTTAGAGCATTTTTTTAAGACACATGCCGGGCCTTCGTTGGCGCGTCTAGAGTTGCCGTATTTGCGCTTTCTGCGCGAAGCCGTAGCGGCAGGCGAGTGGGCAGATGTGCATGCAATCGATGCTGAGATTGATGCATGGAAGTGGGCCATAGAATTACGCGGAGCCAGTGTGACGCAGGGCCGTGGGCGCCTGCGCTTGTTGAACAAGTTGTGGCCAGATTGTGAATTGATCGCTGAGTATGCGCGGGCCTTTGCCGCCAAAGAAGTGCACGGGCATCATTTGGTGGTTTCGGCGATTCAGTTTGAGCGGCTCGGTGTGCCGGCGGATGCTGCCCTGATGGCGTATGGCTATCAGAGTCTTGCTAACTTTGTTTCGGCGTCGGTGAAGTTGCTCCGTATTAGCCCAGAATCGGCGCAAGCGGCTTTGCACGATGGCCTCGAACAGTTGCCTGCTTGGGTAGCCGATTCACAGCAAGTTGAGCGTGCTGAAGCGGGCTGGTTTGCCCCTGCTTTTGATATTCAATCAGCCCGCCACGCGACGGCTTTCTCGCGCTTATTCATCTCATGAAGATTCAATTTAATAGCGTAGAAGCGACACTCCTGTCGCTTTGCTTGCGCTCAAAAAGCGACAAGAGTGTCGCTTCCACATTTTATTATTATGACAGATTCAATTAATTCCCCTCGTCCCGTTCGTATTGGTATTGGTGGCCCCGTTGGTTCGGGCAAGAGCATGTTGTTGCTGCGCCTGATCGAGAAGTTGCACCAGCGCTATCAGTTGGTCGCGATCACCAATGATATTTATACTAAAGAGGATGAGCAATTCTTGGTTAAGAATAGCCAGCTTGAAGCGAGCCGTATTCTTGGTGTCGAGACTGGCGGCTGCCCACACACTGCAATTCGTGATGATACGAGTATGAATGAAATCGCGATCGAAGACCTAATTACGCGTCATCCAGATACTCAAGTGGTGTTGCTGGAGAGTGGTGGCGATAATTTGTCGGCCACGTTTTCGCCGGATTTAGTGGATGCATTCATCTACGTGATCGACGTCGCCGAAGGTGATAAAATTCCGCGCAAGGGCGGGCCCGCGATTCGCTTCTCAGATTTGATGATTATTAACAAGACCGAGCTCGCGCCCTATGTCGGCGCCGATCTCGATGTGATGGATCGCGATTCTAAGATCCAACGTGGTGAGCGTCCTTTTGTTTTTTGCGACTTGAAGAGCTATAAGGGGCTCGATGATGTCGTCGCGTGGCTGGAGCAGGAGTGTTTCTTTGCGATCAAATCATAATGGCCGCGATTTCGACAGAGGCTGTAGCAATGCGTCCTGCAGTATTGGGTGGCGCGCGCTTAGGCTATACGCATCGAGCGGATGTTGGTACGCGTTTGACCCAGCAATGGGTGCGTCCGCCGCTGTATTTGGCGAAGGCATACCACGAGAAGGATTGGGCGATTAGTATTTTAACTAGCCCGACTGCTGGCTTGCTCGATGGCGATCGACTCGAAGTCGTTGCGACTGTTGCCGCGGGCGCGAAAGCGGCGCTGATTAGCCCGGCGGCGTGCCGTGTGCATACGATGGATTCTGGATATGCGCAGGTGGACCAGCATTATACGGTCGAGGCTGGGGGGGTGCTCGATGTGTGGCCAGCGCCGATGATTCTGCAGAAGGCTGCAGCGCTGCGGCAAATCACGCGATTGGATGTTGCTGCGGATGCCACCGTGCTGCTGTGTGAAGTAGTTTCTCCGGGGCGTGCTGCCTTTGGTGAATGGTTTGAATTTTCCGAGTGGCGTTCGAGCCTGCGTATTTATCGAGAGAAGAAGCTACTCTCATATGAGAATTTCACCTGCGTGCCTGAACGTGGCGATTTGTCGGATTGGCGTGAGTTGTATCCATCAGGGAACTACGCTAGTCTGTATTATTTAACGCCTGAGCCGTTGGATGGATTGGTGCAAGCGCTGCATGATCTTGAGATCGCAGATGCGGTGATCGGAGCGAGTCCACTACGTGAGGGTGGGTTAGGTGTGAAGCTTCTGGCGAAAGATGGGATCAGTTTACGCAAAGCTATCTTTTCGGTTCGAAGCCTGTTGATCGCACATTCAAAGCTCGTCTTTCCGCACGCGCTACAACGTGCGCAGACCTTTTTCCATTGAGTGAGATTCATCACCTTCGTCTATGTCGACATATTTGAAAATAAGTTTTGTGCAACATCCTGAGCCACCCCGATAACCAGAGTTTCTGCGAAGGTGGGATCTCGATGAAAAATCTTCACTTCTCGCAAGGTGATGGAGAGATCACGTTCTGTGGTGCGATCGAGATGGCTGGCTATCTTGATATTCGCGTGAGCTAGATCAAGAAGGGCGTTGAGAAACACGGAGTGATTAATCCGATTTTTGAGCCGAGTCCAATGGAGCCTCGCTACAGTAATTATCTGATCTTCGAAGGTATCTCAGTCGATGAGAATGGTAAGCAACATTACTTGGATGTGAATGTCGCTTACCGCCAGGCCTGGCTCAATGCGATCGAGTATATAAAGAAATTCGGATACACGGGAGAGCAAGCATATGCGATCTTGGGCACAGCACCAATAGAGGGACATATCAGTAGTCTTGTCAATATTCCGAAATCGCTGGGTTTTCAATTTCCAAATCGATGGTGCCTATCGCTGCATCTTTAAAAAGTCGCGGCTGGTGCGCTTGATCTTTTTGATACGTGTGGCCATACGCTGCAGATCACGTTTGTCCATTTTTTCGATAAAGAGTTCGCCGTTGAGGTGGTCGGTCTCATGCAGGATGCAGCGGCCGAGTAGGCCTGTGGCTTCGAGCACGTGTGTGTTGCCTTCAGTGTCTTGATACTCGCAACGCACGCCAATCGGGCGGGCGACTTTGCCGCGTACGTCGGGAAAGGAGAGGCAGCCTTCTTCGTAAACATCCTCACTTGGGTCGATGACAGTGACCTTCGGATTTGCCAAGGCAATCGGCATAATCAGGTCGAGTGGCGGCTGTTTGCCGTCGAAGCTGTAATCGAACTCGGGCTTTTCGCCTTCGGGTGGGCGCACGTCCATCACGCAGAATTGGAGTGCGAGGCCAACTTGCTGCGCGGCCAGGCCGATGCCGTCTTCGTCATACATGGTGTCGACCATGTCGTCGGCGAGTTGCGCGAGTGCGGCATCAAATGCTGTGATGGGGTTGCCGATTTTGCGTAGGATGGGTTCGCCGTATTGTGTGACTCTTAAAAGCATGTAGGGGAAACTGAAACTGCGACGAGTGCTTGTAAAGCTTTAGGGCGAATGGATTTCGGCGTGGACTTCGTCGAGTTCGTGGTTTCCCATGTTTGCTGAGATGGATTTTGTTAAAGTGATCGACAGTGTGTGTCGCGCCTTGGATGAGGCGTCGGTCAGATATGCTTTGATTGGTGGCTTTGCGATGGCTCTGCGAGGGGTGCCGCGTGCTACGATCGATTTGGAGTTTATCTTGATGTTAGATGATTTGGATCGGAGTGATGAGATCTTTGCGATTTGGGCTATACTAGGGCGTTTCGTAATGAGAACGTATCCCACTACACCTCAGATCATCTGAGTTTGGGGCGGATTGATATTTTGCACGCATTTCGGGGGCCTACACTTGGTATGCTGGAGCGTGCTGATCGGCTTTCGGTTGCAGGGGGCGTGACTTTACCGGTGGTTCAGGTGGAGGATATTTTAGGGCTCAAGGTGCAAGCGACGGTGAATAACCCTAGGCGGGTGACCAAGGATTGGTCAGATATACGGATGTTGGTCGAAGTCTCCGCTGAGCAGCAATTAGCTCTGGATTGGAATTTGTTGACTGACTATTTGACTCTCTTTGGTTTGACGGACCGAGTTCAGGAGATGAAAGTCTGGTATGGCGAATTTAACGGAGAGTGAGCGTGCTGAATGGTTGCGCGTGGCGAGTGTCCCAGTGGACGAGCCGCCATTGAGCTACAACGAGCGCATCGTTGCTCCGACGACTGAAGCCCGTGAACGCTATGCCCGTTTTGCGACTGAGGCTGCGAAATTATATAAGGGAACGAAGCCTGTTCGCTTTGAAGGAACCCATTGGAAGCTGTAGCTGAGTGCTACTCGGCCTCGCTGGTACTTTTAGTCACCGAGATGTGCACCTCGGAGCGTTTGAAGATACCGGGCATGAAGGGGCTATTCCAATAAATCGCACGCGCAGGGCCGGCGGCGAGCCATTGATCCTGCACGGATAGGTGCGTGAGTAGCTGTGCTTGGGCGTTGTTGAAGTTTTTGGCGCTGTACCCGCCGCGCACGCCAAGGCTCAGGACGGTGCGTTCTGGGAGTTCAATGATGGTGACTTCGTCAGTGTCTTTGAGCTCTAAGTCGGCGTAATCGGAGCCGACATAGAAGTACATGGTGCCAGTTTCGATCGCCGCTTCGACGGGTGTGGTCATGGCGATGTCGTTGGCTTGAATATAGCGAAACAACGGGCGAAAGAGTCCGTTGTTGGACTCGAAATAGCTTTTGTCGGATTGAGAGGCGAGCAGTCGCGCCGCGGGGATCGTTTTGATCTCGATGGTACCGACGTCAGTTCGAGCGAAAGCGCTTTCGTAAGCAGACATGGGTTGAAAAAGAAGCAGAGTTAGAATTGTGAGTTGAACGAGTTTCATGGGATGGGGTAATCAGGATAGTAGTATGCGGCAGTTTTGTGCAAACCGCACGAACAATAGTATTAAAAAACAGATTTCGGCGGCAAACCTTACAAGTCGCTTTATACTGCCGCGCATAAAGATTTGTGAAAAAAGAATGAATGAAGCGGCTCTCAAAGTGGAGCGTATTGGCGAAGTCGTTTCGATCATGAGACTGCGATGGCGGAGAGTGCTGCAAGATGGCTCAACGTCTCTACGCGAGATTAATTGTGGTAGCTCTTGCTCTGCTGTTTTGCTACGCCATCTACGGCAGGCCTCCGTCGCGCGGAGGCGCAGGGGCGCAGAGCTAGCAGGTTGTGGACTTGGGCATTTTCCTCAGTTATAGTTGTTTTGTGATATTCTTATTATGTTTTGATTTGATTCGTCTTAGGAAACTCTGCGCCTCCGCGCCTCTGCGGGAGACTCCATCGTGGGGTGCTTGTTGGTCTGCGGCTACGTTTCGAGCAAGCTATTCTCTAGCCTTCCAAAATCACGAAATATGATGCGCGCCAGTATAATTCCGCCGTTGCCAGTTTTGCGAAACACGCCTTGTGTGGGCGCATGGAATTAATCGTTGCGTTAGTCGTTGGGCTTTTTGTGGGGGCGGGCTTGGTCTTTGCTTTGTTACGGAGTGGCCATATCCGCTCGGATGCCGCGTTGGCTAGCGTGCAGGCGGAGTTACAGGCAGTTCGCGGTGATGGAGCGGCTGCCAAGGAAGCGCTGGCAAGGGTTGAAGCCCAGCGGGAGGCAGAGTTAAAGGCGGCAGCGGAGAAGCTTGCGCTGCTTGAGCAGGCGAAGACCGAATTGCAGGATAGCTTTAAAGCGCTCTCTGCGGAGGCCTTGTCAAAAAACAACGAGTCCTTCCTGAATCTAGCCAAGACCACATTGGAGAAATATCAAGAAGGTGCGAAGGGCGATCTGGAGAAACGCCAGCAAGCGATCAACCAGACGGTCGAGCCAGTTGGCGAGGCGCTGAAGATCTTCAATGAGCGTGTTTCCCAGATCGAAGAGCGCCGCACACAGACAGATGCCAGCCTGAAGCAGCAGCTGCAGCAACTGGCCGAGTCGCAGGTGCAGCTGAGCCGCACCACTGGTAGCTTGGTGCAGGCGCTGCGTGCGCCGCAAGTCCGTGGGCAATGGGGCGAAATGCAGCTACGCCGCACTGTCGAGATGGCGGGCATGATCAACTATTGTGACTTCGAAGAACAGGCATCGGTCGAGACTGCCGATGGGCAACGTTTGCGGCCGGACATGTTGATTCGCCTGCCGAACGAGCGTGTGGTGGTGGTCGATTCTAAAGTGCCACTCGCAGCTTACCTCGATGCACTGCAATCCGAAGATCCGGACGTGCAGAAGGAGCGCATGCAGGCGCACGCACGCCATGTTCGGGATCATATTAAGGGGCTGTCGGCCAAGACCTACTGGGACAAATTCGACAATGCCCCAGAGTTCGTGGTGTTATTCATTCCCAACGAAACCATCTTCAGTGCTGCCTTGGAGCAAGATCCACAGCTGATCGAGCTGGGTGTACTCAATAAAGTCATCCTTGCGACGCCAACCACGCTCATCGCCCTGCTCAAGGCGATCGCTTACGGCTGGCAGCAAGAAGCCATCGCCCGCGAAGCCAAAGAAATCGCCGCGCTAGGCAAAGAACTCTACGACCGCATCGGTGTCGTTGCTGGGCACTTTGCGAAGGTTGGCAAGAGCCTCGGACAATCCGTGGAGCATTACAATAAGGCCGTCAGTTCCGTAGAGACGCGACTGCTCTCAACTGCGAAAAAATTTCAAGCGCTTGATAGTGCGTCGGCTGCTGAGCCTCCCGAAGTGAAGGTGATCGAGAAGATCCCTGCGTTGCCGAAGCCGGAGGAGTAATCGAGTTATTTAGGGAAAGATGATGAAGAAACTGAAAATCAAGTTCACTAACTGTTACGGTATCCGCGAATTGAACCAGGATCTTCATTTTTAGAATACTGATAATGGACGAGCGATTGCCATTTATGCGCCAAATGGCTCGATGAAGACTTCTTTCGCCAAGTCTTTTTATCAATTGAGTAAAGGACATGAGCCGAAGGACGAACGATATAATCGGGCGTCATCATGGGTGCTTGAAGCGGACGGTCGTGCTGTGGCGCCGGAGTAAATTTATATGCTGTATTCTGCTCCTGATATTGAACGTGAGCCTGAATCGATTACTGCGATACTGGTGAACCCAGCAGAAAAGAAGCGCTTTGATGAAATCTATCTGACACTTGAGAAAAGTAAAAAGAGCCTAGTTAGCCGTTTGAATCGGAAGTCTGGGATAGCCAAAGATGAGATTGAGCAAGTCCTGTTGAGTGATTTTGACGCGACTGATTTGTTTTCACTGTTATCTGGTCTTGGTTTATCGGGAGACGCAGAGTCGTCGGGTTTTAAATATCAAGATATTCTGTCCGAGGATTCACTGGAGATACTGCAAAGTGCTGTTTTTATCGAGAGTGCGCGTGCTTTTGGAGAGGCGTATGGCGATATTTTTGAGCAAGAGAGATCTCCCTTTAAGCGTGGAGTGTTTAATCCAGCAAAGCGGATCAGTTCATTACTGAGGAATCACGCCGTATCCTCGGAGATCCTGATTATTGGTCTACTCAGAAGATTTTCGGTAAAATGTTACCGGAGTATTTTCGGCAGAATCCGATATGCTCACAGAGAACGCGACAAATTCTAGAAAGTGTCAGTATTACTGTGAGCTCGAATATCCATCTAAACTCTTTCATGTTTGAGCCGATTTTGGATTTGAGTCTCAAGCATCTGAGGGAGCTTTACGAAAAAGTATCGCAGTTATCCGAGTCTTAGTAAGTGAACTGAGTTCTTTGATCTGTAAGGAGTATTGTTAGAGGCAGGCTCAACAAAGATGCCCGACAATGAGGCAGTCAGCTCCGTCGAGACGCGCCTCCTCTCGACCGCGAAGAAGTTCCAAGCCCTCGACAGCGCTTCCGCCGCCGAGCTGCCCGAAGTGAAATTGATCGAGAAAATTCCGGCACTGCCGAAGACGGAGGGGTAGAAGTGGTATCTTGCCGCCCTGATCGAGCACTCTAGGGCAAAGTCGGCGGGATTAAGCATTTTTTCACTACCGTCCACACTGCACGGAGGTGTTTGTTGAGGTGATTTAATATGTAACTGTCTTATTGTGTAACTATCCTGTTGGGTATTTTTCAGGTTAAACTTCAGTTATAATGGACGCATTAATGGACGAATAATTGACGGATTGTTCAACGTCGAATCCGCACTTGACGGATGAGTGGACGAATGATGGACTAATCCTGTGCCTTACAATCCACGGTTTACGATTACGCCCCGTTTGCTCGCATTGGTTGAGCAGATTGCGACATTGCGTGAGCGGATTGTTGGTGCCTCGGTGGAATTGGCTTGGGTGCCTGCTTTGCAATTGGAGAGTCGGAGTCGTAATAGCCACGCGTCGACCTCGATAGAGGGCAATCCACTGACCTTGGAACAGGTGAAAGCGTTGGGTGCAGGGCGAAAGCTGGCCGTTGAGAATGGCCGCGCAGAACGCGAAGTGACGAACTATTTGGCCGGGCTCAAATATATCGAGGCGCGTGCGCAGCTCGAAGTGGTTCGGCATGATGACCTGTTTGCTCTGCATCGGATTTTGGCCGAGGGTGTTATGGATCAAGGTGACTCTGGCCAATACCGAACCATTTTTGTCACTATTGGTGATGATACTCCACCGGGGCCGCATGAGGTGTCGCCTCTTATGTTTGAGTTGCTGGAATGGTTGAATAAAGGCTCGCGTGAGTGGTCGCCGATTTTGAGCTCTGCGATTTTGCATTATCGTTTTGAAGCGATTCACCCCTTTGCGGATGGCAATGGACGGACTGGGCGCGCTTTGGCACTTTGGGAGCTTTATCGTCGAGGGTTTGATACGCATCACATATTCTCAGTGGATGAATATTACTGGCAAGATCGTCCCGCTTATTATGATGCCTTACGGGCAACGCGGCAGAACGAAGATTTGACGGGGTGGCTGGAGTATTGCGCCGAGGGGCTACGACAGACGTTGGAACGCGTGTGGTTACGCGTGCAAAGTTATCAGCCAGTATCGGCTGAAAAGCTGATTCTGTCATCAAAGCAAGAACTGTTACTACAGTTGCTGCGTGACCATGGAAGTCTCGGGCCATTGAAGATCCGCGAATTGATGGCGATGTCTAAGCAGGGGGTTATGAATCTGCTGAATCCTTTATTGGAGGCAGGTCTTGTCACGAAGGTGGGGAATCATAAAACTGGTCGCTATCAATTGAATGCAAGATGACCGACAACGAACCAGATCCGATCGAATTTGAGATCAGCGACGAACTCGACCTGCATACTTTCCGTCCTGCGGAAGTGGGCGAGTTGGTGGCGGACTACATCGAGCTGTGTCTTGAAAAGGGAATCACGCGGGTGCGCATCATTCACGGTAAGGGGATCGGCACCTTGCGGACTACGGTGCATAAGATCCTAGAGCGTGACCAGCGAGTGGATCGATTCGAACTGGCGGGCGCGACTGAAGGAGGCTGGGGTGCGACGATTGCATGGCTGAAGTAGGAAAGTAGGAAAGTAGGAAAGTTGAAAGGTGTGAAGGTGGAGTGTTTCAGCGCGTTGTTACTTTCTCACCTTCATACATTTGCACATCCGCACTTTAGTGCGGGAAACGCACTTGCCAGCGGGCGCTAGTTTCACCATTTTTTACTTTTTTTCGCATTTCCAGTGTCCTCTGTGAGCTGAAATCTGCGTATAATCTCATTTAGTAACCGCATACATTAGATCTCATGATCTCAGCCATTCTCAAAAAGTTCTCCGGACGTCACTACAAGAAGTTTCTTAAAAAGTGCCTGCCTATTACCGAACGTATCAACGCATTTGAAGTTGAATATCAATCGCTTACGGAGCAGCAACTGCGCGCTAAGACCGCCGAGTTTATGCAGCGCCATCAGGATGGTGAGTCGCTCGACGACTTGTTGCCGGAGGCGTTTGCGACGGTGAAGAACGCGGCCCGCCGTATGTGCGGTCAGGAGTTTGACGTGTGTGACCATATGTTGCCGTGGAACATGGTGCACTACGACGTGCAGTTTATCGGCGGGATCGCACTGCATGAGCGGCACATTGCTGAAATGGCGACGGGTGAGGGTAAGACCCTCGTCTCAACCTGCCCGCTCTATTTGAACGCGCTTTCCGGCAACAACTGCCAGTTGGTCACCGTCAATGACTACCTCGCGCGCCGTGACTCCGAGTGGATGGGCCACCTGTTCCGCATGCTCGGTCTCACCGTTGGCTGTATCCAAAACAGCCAAGCGCCACAGATTCGCCGTGAGCAGTATGAATGTAATATCACGTACGGCACCGCTTCGGAGTTTGGCTTCGACTATTTACGCGACAATGGTATGACCAGCCGCAAGGAAGACCAAGTGCAGCGCGACCACTTCTTCTGTATCATTGACGAGGTTGACTCGATCCTAGTCGATGAGGCGCGCACGCCGTTGATCATCTCCGGTCCGATGCAGGATGATAACCCGCTGCCATTTGGCGAGATTAAGCCGAGCATTAAGCAACTGGTCGCCAATCAGCAGGCGTATTGTAACAATTTGGTCGCCGAGGCGAAGTCCGCTCTTGAAGGCGAAGGCTCTGACGAAGATGCCAAGTATGCGGCAACCTCCAAGCTCTTCCAAGTGAAGCTTGGCATGCCGAAGAACAAGCAGTTCCACCGTCTCAATGAGGTGCCGGCGATCCGCCGCGCAGTGGATAAGTTCGACCTCGAGATGAACAGTGATTTCAACAAAAAGGAGCGTTACGCGCTGAAAGAAGGGCTGTTCTATGTGATCGACGAGAAGCAGCAGCAGGCCGATCTGACCGAGAAGGGCCGCACGCTGATGAGCCCAGATGATCCAGATGCGTTCATGTTGCCAGATTTACCGACTCAGTTCATTGAGATCGATAAGGACGAAAAGCTCGCGGATGAGGCGAAGCAGGAGGCCAAGCAGGTCGCCGAAACGGGCTTCCAACAAACCAGCGAGCGCATCCACTGCATCAGTCAGTTGCTCCGCGCATTCAGTCTTTATGAGCGCGATAAAGAATACGTGGTGCAAGAAGGTAAGGTCAATATCGTCGACCAAAATACTGGCCGGGTGATGCCTGGCCGCCGTTGGTCCGACGGTCTGCACCAAGCGATTGAGTCGAAAGAGAACTGCACGATCGAGAAGGAGACCAAGACGTATGCGACGGTGACGATTCAGAACTACTTCCGCATGTATGAGAAGTTGTCTGGTATGACTGGTACGGCGGAAACTGAAGCCTCCGAGTTTCACGAAATTTACGGCCTCAACGTGATGGTGATCCCAACCAACCAGCCTTGTATCCGCATCGATAAGAACGACGTCATCTTCAAAACACGCCGCGAGAAATTTGCTGCGGTGATTAAAGAGGTCGAAGCAGCGCACCAGAAAGGGCAGCCGGTTCTGGTCGGCACCGCATCGGTTGAAGCCTCTGAAGTGCTGAGCCGCATGTTGAAGCGCTCAAATGTTGGGCACAGCGTGTTGAATGCCAAGTTTCACGAGCAGGAAGCGGAGATCGTTGCGAACGCTGGACGCAAGGGCGGTGTGACGATCGCAACCAATATGGCGGGACGTGGCACCGATATTAAACTTGCCGAAGGTGTACCAGAACTCGGCGGTCTTTATGTGGTGGGTACGGAGCGTCACGAATCGCGTCGTATTGACCGTCAGTTACGTGGACGTTGCGCCCGCCAGGGAGATCCTGGGATGTCGAAATGTTTCGTCTCTTTGGAGGATGATCTGATGCGTCTGTTTGCCAATGCCGGGCCGATCTCACGTATCCTTGAGAAGTCGATGAGCGAAGGCGAAGAGCTGGAGCACCCAGCCCTGAACTGGTCGATCGAAAATGCACAGAAGAAGGTCGAACAACAGAATTTTTCGATGCGCAAGCGCTTGCTGCAATTTGACGACGTACTCAATATGCAGCGCGAAGTCGTTTATGGTATTCGTAATGAAGCGATTCAATCGGACACGCCGCGCGATATCATTTATGAAATGATCGAAGAGGAGCTCGAAGTGCGCCTCGATGCACTCGCAGGCGATCGGGATGGTGATGCAGTCGATCAATTCCTCGCATGGCTCAATGCTTACTTCCCGGTCGCATTAAAGGTCGAAGAACTTGCGGGGCAGGGGCCAGAGGCACAGCAGGCGCTTATTCTTGAGCGTATCCAACAAGCCTACAAGCAACGCGAAGAATTTGAGTCCACCGAAGCACTGGTCGGCTTGGAGCGTTATATCGTGATTCGTTCGCTGGATCGCCGTTGGCAGGACCACCTCACTGAGATGGAAGAGCTTCGCCGCAGCGTGAATTTGCGTAGTTACGGTCAAAAGGATCCGCTCAGCGAATACAAGAGCGAGGCCTATGTGTTCTTCGAGGAGTTGATGACGAATGTCCGCACCGAGATTTGCAATGCGGTGTTCCGCACTGCAACCAATCAAGATGCTTTCCAGGGTATGCTCGCCCGCATGTCGCAAACTGCGCAAGTCGCAGGCCCTGGTACTGGGCAGCCACAAGTCGGCGCACTGGCTGGAGCAGCGGCGCAAGCACAAGCTGCACAAGCACCGGCACCGCGTAAGCCAGTGGAGTTGCCGAAAGTCGCACCAATTCGCCGTGAGTTGCCTAAGCTTGGGCGTAATGACACAGTCACCATCCGCAAGGGTACGGAGACCAAGGAGCTGAAGTTTAAGAAGGCGGAAACAATGATCCTCAACGATGGTTGGGATCTAGTGCAGAAGTAGGTCGTATCGCATACGTTTTTCAAAAAGCACAGGTCGTTTGGCCTGTGTTTTTTTGTGTTTAGAGTGGCCGCTGTATGCACTTTCTATGACTAAGGGCACTTACTTAAAAAGCTCATCCCAAATCTTGTCTTCCATCGATTGGCTGGCTACGGGCGAATTACTTTTCGTGGGCACTTGCGCCCACAGATAAGCTGCAAACGCTTGGTCCTCGGCGCTGAGCATTGCGACCGGTAGTTCGAGTTCTGCGCCATCGGCGTGGCGCCGAATTTTCAATAAGTCTGCTTTGACCTCCAGAATCTGCGCAACCAGCTTGCGCTCATCCTTATCGAAAAATGTTTGAAGCGTCTCTTCTGCCCGAACTGCAAAAGAATTCTGAACCGGTTGGTCTGTGGGTGCTTGCGGAACGACTGGCGGCTGGACGCTGCTGTCAGTGAGCTGCTGGATAGGTGCTTGCTCCGCAATGATTGCGGCGGTGAGGGGTGTAGGCGCTGGTGATTCTTTGCCTAGTTTGTAGCCCGCAACGAAGCACAGGGCACAGGTGGCGAGCAGCAGGGGGATGGAAAGGAGTCGGGGCATAATTTTGAGAATATTAAAAATTAATAATTAAAGATGCTATCATGCTTATAACGATCGAATTGAAAACAATTTTCACGCGATGATTTTTATCAGTGTTGTCATCTTGGTCAGATTGGGGATTCTGCTGACTCAGATATTGAGAAATTTTAAGGCATTGACCGTATGATAAAGCTTGCAGAGGAAACCAATGAATCAAGCACGGAGGAGTCTCCGAGCGTTGTGCGCTCGCGATGGTGGGGCCTGCTCGCGGGGGCTCTCACTGCGCTATCCTGGGTGCTGTCGATCCCGCCGTTTGAATTCGCGGAGGCCGCGTATATTGCGTTTGTCCCTCTGATTCTGTGGCTCTATACGCAGCCGAGTCGGCGGCTGACCGTGGCGGTGGCATTGGCCACCGGTTGGGTTGCATGGTTTGCGATTTTGATCTGGCTGCGGCATGTGACCTGGTTTGGCACGGTGGCGCTGTCCGGCATCCTCGCGGCGATCTTCATGCTGTGGGTATTGTTAGCGCGCTGGTTATTGCCGCTAGTGGCGAATCGTTCGTTTTTGTGGCGAGTGGTGGCCTTTGCCGGAATGGCTGGCGCATGGGTGCTACTCGAATGGTCACGCACCTGGTTTCTGTGGGGCTTTCCGTGGGCACCGCTGTCGCTGAGTCAATGGGAGCGGCCGGTGGTGCTGCAGATTGCGGCGTGGACCGGAGCTTATGGGGTGTCGTTCTTACTGATCTATTTCAACTTTTGTGTCGCGCAGACCTTGCGTAATCGTGTGGTCATTAATGAGCGCAAGATGTGGTCGGGTTGGTTCAGCCTAGATCTTTACGTGGCGATGGCGTTGCTGGGCTTGTGTATTTTTGTGTTTTTCAAGTCCTTACCGCAGCGTGATACAAGTGTGTCATTGTTTACGGCGGCGGTGGTGCAGCCCTATATTGCGCCAGAGCTGAAGTGGGACGAGTCGCAGGAGCTGGTGAATCTGAACATTTTGGAGCGACAGACGCAGTTTGTTGCGAGCCTGGAGAGCGATGTGGTACTGTGGCCGGAGGCAGCGACGCCACAGCCAGTGAAAGGTTACCCGCAGATGCAGGCACGAATCGAAGCGCTAGTGGATGATATTGGTAAGCCAATTTTGATGGGCAATCTGGCAGTCGATCGTGAGGCGAATCTGTTGTATAATGGAGCGTTTCTAGTTGAGCCAGAGTTGGGGCTGTCGGAGATCTTTTATGTGAAGCGCGAGCTGGTGCCGTTTGGCGAGTTTGTGCCAAAGCCGTTTGGCTTTATCTCAAAGGTGGTGCCTGTTGTGGGTAATTTCGTGCCGGGGAGTGGTCCGGTCTTGATCGATCTTTCGATTGGCGAAAAAACGGTGAAAATAGGCAGCTTGGTTTGCTATGAAGATGCGTTTCCCGGCTTGGCAAGAGAGAGCGCGCGCGCAGGCGCGCAGGTTTTTTTCGTGGCGACCAACAATGCGTGGTATGGTGAAGAGGGCAGTGCGCCCCAACATGCGGCGCACTCAGTGCTACGAGCGGTGGAGAATCGACGGCCCGTGATGCGCTGCGGCAATGGTGGTTGGAGCGGCTGGATTGATTGCTTCGGCACGGTGCGTGATGTCTTGTATGATGAGTATGGTAGCGTATATTTCCGCGGAGGCGGAAGCTACACAGTGCTGCACTTCGAAGAATGGATGCGGCAGCAGAGTTTTTACACGCGTCACGGCGATTGGTATGTGGCGCTATGTAGTGGCTTCCTTTTGATTGCGCTGGGAGTCGGGCGGGTGCTGCAGCGCAAGGCATCGACTTAAGTGGGTCGACCTGAGTCCCATCGATCACCGCATTTTCTGCCGCGAGCGCCGTTGTACTATTTAGTGCAGAGAATTTGCCGCAGCCCTTGCTGGTCGTGTGGTTGCGGTCGTTGAGGCACAAAAAAGCCCATCGGCTAAACAGGGCCGATAGGCTTCTATGGAAATGATCAGATCAGTTCAATCAACGGTTGGCAGCTTGTTCGGCAAAGAACTCCTGTAAGACCTCCATCCGCTTTTGTTGGATGTGCTCTTGCTTGACTTCAGTTTTGCTGCGCTGACGTTCATTTTCAGTCATAATGCGACGCATCTTGTGAACGGCGATTGTTTGGATCTGGCGCACGCGTTCGCGAGTAATCTTAAACAATTCTCCAACTTCTTCGAGTGTGAGTGGATGGTCGCCGTCGAGGCCAAAACGTAAACGAATGATCTCACCCTCGCGCTTATCAAGCAGCGCAATGACGGATTGGATGTCATTATGCATCGATTTTTGCTGAAGATTTTCTAGTGGTGTCGTCTGGTTTTCATCTCCGACGAGTTCGCCAAAACTGGTATCGCCATTTATGCCGACGGGCGCATCGAGCGAAGAGGGGCGCACGCTGACTGACTTGAGGTGTGCCACTTTATTAACTGGCATGCCCATGTCGTAGCCGATTTCTTCGTCGGAGGGTTCGCGGTCGAGTTCGTCCGTCAAGTTGGCGGTAATACGGCGCATTTTTGCGATTTTATCGACGAGGTGCACAGGTAGGCGAATGGTTTTACTCTGATTCGCCAGTGCGCGCTTGATCGATTGCTTGATCCACCATGCGGCGTAGGTGCTCAGTTTGCCGCCTTTAGAGGGGTCAAAGCGTTCGACGGCTTTGATCAAGCCGATGTTGCCTTCGCTGATAAGGTCGAGCAGTGGCAGGCCAAAATTATTATAGTCATGGGCGATTTTGACCACGAGCCGTAGATTTGCGGAAATCATGCGGTCGCGGGCGGCTTTGTCGCCTTTTTGGATGCGAGCCGCCAACTCGACCTCTTCCTTTGCGGTTAGGAGAGCAGTCTTGCCAATCTCCTGCATGTAGGTGCGCATAACATTGCGATCTTTAGAGGGCAATTCACGTACATCGGTAATAGCTTCAACTGTTTCGCTCTTGGCGCGAGGCACTGTTGAGCGCGTCTGGTTTAAACGGTTGATGGGTGACGATTTTGCCAGTTTAGGTGCCATATTTCGCTAATTTAAGATAGTTAATATTATTTTAAACGCTGTTCTAGTGAGAACAGCTGCCAGAGGGTGCTACGCCCTGTGCATATAAAACTATCGGAAAACCCTAACGTACCTTACAAAAAAATAAAATTATTTTAATGTTTAAACATTTCTTCGGCAAGGGATACGGCTTTGAGCATCCCTTTGGCCTTATTTAGCGTCTCTATGAATTCATTTTTAGGTACGGAATCGGCCACGATACCAGCGCCTGACTGAATGTAGATATTGCCCTCCTTGATCACTGCGGTGCGAATGCCGATGCAAGAGTCATGATTGCCCTCGTAGCCAAAATAGCCGAGTGCACCGCCGTAGACGCCGCGTTGGCTTTGTTCGAGCTCGGCAATAATTTGTAGGGCTCTGACCTTAGGGGCTCCGCTGAGGGTGCCCGCCGGGAAAGTGGCCCGTATCAAGTCGTATGCAGTTTTATCTTTAGAAATCGTTCCGACCACTTGTGAGACAATGTGCATAACGTGTGAATAACGTTCGATTGTCATATAATCTAGTACTTGTATGGAGCCGTATTCACAGACGCGGCCGATGTCATTGCGGGCTAAATCGACGAGCATGAGGTGTTCGGCCCGTTCTTTATCGTCGGCAAGGAGGTCTTTTTCTAACGCCTGGTCTTCCGCTTCGTCCTTTCCGCGGGGCCTTGTGCCTGCGATTGGGCGGATTACCACCTTATTGTCGGTGAGGCGTACATGTACTTCAGGGGACGCACCGACTACCGAGAAATCGGCATCTTCCATCAAAAACATGTAGGGAGACGGATTGACAGTGCGCAAGGCGCGGTAGAGGTCAACCGGGCTGGGCTTAAATTCCTTTTTAAAGCGTTGTGATAGAACGGCTTGTATAACGTCTCCTGAGCGGACGTATTCTTTGACGGTCTCGACCGCGGCCTCAAATCGGTCTGGCGTGAAGTTGCCCGCGGGCACTGTGATTTCACCGGGATCAGAGAGTTGCCGGTGCATGAGCGGCTGGGGCTGGTCGAGTTGTTCACAGATACGTACAATTTCTGCGACGGCTCGATCGTAAGCCACAGTTTCGTCGCCTTCGATGTGGGCATTGACACAAACGCGTAGCACTTGGCGCACGTGGTCGAAGATCACGACCGAATCGGTGATCAGATAATATAAAATGGGTACTTTTAGCGGATTCTCTGTTGGCTTTGGAATCGTAGGCTCGACATAGTGTACATACTCGTGGCCGACGAATCCGACAGCACCTCCCGTGAATGGCGGCATGCCAGGCAGGTGCACGGGCTGGTAACGGGCCATTTCGGCTTCGATGATTTTGAGCGGATCTTCGGGGGTCTTGAGTGTCTCAACTTTTCCGCTTTTGTGCGTAATCGTGGCCTCGTCCTCAAAGACTCGGATAACCTTACGTGGGTTGCTGCCTAGAAAGGAGAAGCGGCTGACGCGTTCGCCGCCAACGATGGATTCAAATAGAAATGCTGGGCCGTTTTCGCGAATCTTTGAATAGGCCCCCAGTGGTGTTTCACAGTCAGCGGTCAGGTCAAGATACACCGGCACGGTGTTGCCCTGCTTAGCGAGAGCTTCGAATACGAGTCTGGAAGGTTGGATATTCATGGTGAAGGACTCCGATCGTTGGACTTTGAACGCGGAACGTCGAATAAAAATGCAGTCCCTAATTTTAGGTGGTTCGTCACTTCAAGATCAAATGACACGTAGTAATGAGGCCTGGCATCCGTGTAGATTGCCAGTTATTGAATGTCGGGTGTTTTTGCGCGTTTGGTTGGTATTAACTCCCGCCTTTAGGCGCGGACTGGCTGCAGGCGCTTAAAGTGCGCTTCGGCACTGGCGAGAGTCTTCTCAATGTCGTCGCCCACGACGCAGAAGTGCCCCATCTTGCGGCCCGGGCGAGCGTCACCTTTGTCGTAGAGGTGTAGTTTGACGTGTGGGTCGCTGAGCAAGCCAGACCAGTCAGGCTCGCGGCCTTCCCAGACATCGCCGAGTAAATTGATCATGACAGTGGCACTGTGCAGCTCGGTCGAGCCGAAGGGCAAGTCGGTGACTGCGCGGATATGTTGCTCAAATTGTGAGGTAATGCAGCCGTCGATCGTGTAATGCCCCGAGTTGTGCGGGCGCGGTGCCATTTCGTTAATAATCAGATGCCCCTCTTCGTGTAGAAAAAGCTCCACTGCGATCAGGCCGACGACGTCGAGCTTATCGGCAATCTCGCGTGCGAGGGCTTCGCCAGCGTCACGGGTCGCGGGGGTGATTCGGGCTGGCACGATTGAGGCGTGCAGGATGTGCTGCACGTGCACATTTTCCGACACCGGGAAAGTGCTTTTGGTGCCGTCAGCCTTGCGGGCGCAGACCACTGAAAACTCGCCGATGTGGTGAATCCACTTTTCAACGACCACCCGTGGTGGGCACTCGAGAAAGTTCCAAAGGTAGTCGGTGTCAGCCGCTTCATCAGCGTTGTTCAGCTTGATCTGGCCTTTGCCGTCGTAGCCGAAGGCAGCTGTTTTGATTACACAAGGGAAGCCCATGGCAGCGATCGCTGTTTTTAGGCTGTCCGCGGAGTCCGCATATTCGAAAGGCACGCAGGGCAGGCCATTTTCTTTCAGGAAATCCTTCTCGCGCTGGCGATGTTGGCAAATGTGCAGGGCTTCGCGACCTGGTAGCACTGGCTTAATGGCGCTGAGCATATCCAACACCTCAGCTGGGATATTTTCAAATTCAAGAGTGATGATGTCCACCCCTTCGGCAAATGCGCGCAGTGCGGCTTCGTCGGAGTAGGGCGCGTTGACCTCGTGGTCGGCAACCATACCTGCAGTGCAAGGACCAGAGGGCTCAAAGATGTGGAAGCGATAGCCGAGCGAACGGCCGGCGAGGACGAGCATGCGGCCGAGTTGACCGCCGCCGAGGATTCCGATTGTGCTGCCTGGTGTAATCATACTGAAAAGTTGGTCTCTGATGGTAATCGCTTGAAAATGACGGAGCATTTTCCTCCAGTGTTTAAAAGTTGGAGGGAAATGCTCCGACATTTTTACCCAATGGGCTAGGTCTCGGGGAGCTCAGTGGCGAGCACGGTGTTGGTCTGGTTTTCACGGAAGGCTTTGAGGCGTTTGCGAACGTCAGCGTCGTGGAGTGAAAGAATGGATGCGGCAGAGAGTGCGGCATTTTTAGCGCCCGCAACGCCAATCGCGAGCGTCATCACCGGGATGCCTGCAGGCATCTGCACAATCGAAAGCAGCGAGTCTTGGCCACTGAGTGCTTTGGATTGCACCGGCACGCCGAGCACGGGGAGATGAGTCATGGCAGCGGTCATACCAGGCAGGTGGGCTGCGCCGCCAGCGCCAGCAATAATAATCTGGATTCCACGCGCCTCGGCGGTTTCGGCATACGAATAAAGCAGTTGCGGCGTGCGGTGCGCACTGACGATCTTCGTTTCAAAGGGTATTTCCAGCTGTTTGAGTAGGGCGGCAGCCTCACCCATAGTGGACCAGTCTGACTGGCTGCCCATGATGATTCCGACGACGGCGTTGTTCGCATTTGCTTGCATGTAGCCAAGAAAAGCGGGTTTCGGCGAGGAATTCAACCACGGATCGAACCATTTCGCTGCTGTATGCACTCGGCGACGAATTGCGCTACTGTCGAGTGTGTTCAGTTTCGCTGCCGTCTTGCTGGTTTGAGGATTTTTAGTTGAACAGAGCTTGTGGGATCTGGGCGTTCAGTTGTTTTTGCCATTCTTCGGGGATGGCTGCGCTGCCATGCGCTGCGCCGAGGAGCATGCCGAGCACGAGTGCTCTGGCGCAGTTGTCGCCGCCAGCCATCGCATTTTCTGCAAAGGCCTTTGGCAAGTTATCAGCATATTTGAATGCGAAGTAGAGTGCTGCCGGGAGCGCGTTATCAATTGCGCAGGATTGACCAAGCTGGTGGATCGCTTTGATCGTATCGAATTTGAGCACAGCTTTGGCCTGCTGCAATGCCCACGCGGGGGCAGTTACCTCGAGTGTCGCTTGAAGTTCCGCTCCGTGGATCAAGCGATAACTGGCGGTTGCGAGGAAGGTGGCAGCCTCGATTGCTTTGGCAGAATGGTGCGTGAGTCTGGTTTGTTCAATCGCAGCTGCAATCACCTGGTCTTCTGGCTCGTTGCCCAGGAATGCGACGAGCGGTGCGATGCGTGCTGGTCCGGCGAGCTCACTCGAGTCGCTGCCAGCTTCAAGTAAGTTGCTGCCTGCTTTGATATTTTCCAATGTCGTTTTGGTCGCGTGGTCGATGTAGTCATCGTAGGCTGGCCACATGGCAAGCCAGTCCTGCATGAAGGATTCAGCTTGCCACGTGTTTTCGCGTGACAGGAAGTCTGCCAGCCTGAGTGCTTGATCGCCGACATGGCCTTGATCACCCGCTTGCTTGTGCGGATGATAGGAATCGCTGCCAGGTGCATGGTAGCCTTTAATGTATCCAAATTTATGTGACAGCAAATCTGTGTCGTAGATCCAGTGCACGCCTAAGGAGAGCGCATCCGCGGTAAATGAGCCAAGGACAAGCCCTTGGCGGTTGTGTGATAATTCAGTCATATTTTTAAACGAGTTTAGCTTGGCTGGCAGTGGGTAGATCGGTATATCCTGCTGCGCCTGCAGGAGTATACCAGTTGGCCATATCCGTGTCTGGGTTGAGCTCAATGCCTTGGGTGTAGCGCTCGACTAGATCCGGTGTGCTGATCAGTGGGCGACCGATTGCAATCATGTCGGCGGCGCCAGTTTCGATCGCGGTGGCGGCAGTTTCAAGTGTGTAGCCGCAGTTGCCCATCAGTGGTGCGCTGAAGACTGCACGGAATTCACTGAGCGTCATCTGTGCTCCGAGCTCATGAAAGCCGAACGCTAGGCCGTCCATCACATGCAAATAGGCTAGGCCATATGCATCGAGTTGCTGCGCGGCATAGGTGTATTGCTCGCGATAGTCGGGCGAGCCCATGTCGTTAAAGACTCCGTTGGGCGACAAGCGCACCGCGACGCGCTTGGCTGGGTAGACTTCAGTCACTGCATCGACGACTTCCAGTAGTAAGCGTGTACGGTTTTCGATGCTTCCGCCATATTGATCCGTGCGGTGGTTGGTTTTGGATTCGAGAAACTGATTGAGTAGATAGCCGTTGGCTGAGTGGATTTCGACACCGTCGAAGCCGGCTGCTGTTGCATTTTGAGCGGCTTGTCTGTAGCTGTCCACCAGCCCTGGAATCTCGTCGGGCTCAAGCGCGCGTGGCACCTCGTAGTCCTTCTTCCCTTCGGGTGTGTGAATCTGGTCGTTTTCCAGTTTAATCGCAGATGCGGATACCGGTAGTTTGCCGTTGTGGAAGTCACTGTGAGAGGCGCGGCCCATGTGCCAGAGCTGTAGGAAAATTTTACCGCCTTTGGCGTGGACTGCCTCGGTGGTGAGCTTCCAGCCGTCGACCATTGCATCGGTGTAGATGCCGGGCGAGTGATTCCAGCCGTTGGCTTGTGGACTGATCGTGGTGGCTTCGGTAATGATGAGTCCAACGCTCGCACGCTGTGCGTAGTATTCGGCCATCAGTGTGTTGGGGATGCGATCTGCGCCAGAGCGCGCGCGCGTCATGGGTGCCATGGCGATGTGGTTCTTCAGGTCAAGGTCGCCGAGTGTTGTTGGATCGAGTAATTTTGTCATAATAGTGGTGTGCCAATGGTGAGTTGTTTTCAGGTCGATTATTCCCTGATACGAACAATTAAATAGGGAGGTGTTTGTCCGTCTTTCCCGCCATTAAATGGGGCGGCTCGGTTGAGTTGATTGATTGTGGCGACAACGCTGCCGTCAGGTGCGACATCGACGCCGTCCGGCCAGATGAAGCGCTCGTCTTGAACCCAGATACGAGTGCCGCTGCTGTCAGCGATGCTGATCGCATTCTTATCTAGGTTTGTGATGTAAATACGGCCCGTGCCATCGGCAGCGATACCATCGCTGGTAGGTTTGTCGGCAAAGTGTTCGATGCCTGCGATCAGAGTGGCCTCATTTGCCTGCTTGTCGGCTAACAGTTTTGCTGGGATGCGGTAGAGTGTGCCCGGATGAATGGTCGAGAAATAGACCCATTCGTTCTGTGCATCGATGGCGATGGGGTTGAGGCCCAGTTGCAGCGGTTGCGTGTGGCCATCGGGATCTGTGAATGTAGCGATCTTACCCTCGACTACCATGAATTGATCGGCTTGAGCTTGCAGGAATGGATGGCTCTCCAGCAGTCGTCGCGTTTGCCCGGTGTTAAGGTCGACGACGATGATGGCGGGCTCGCTGGCATCGATCATGCCGCCACGCGACATATCAGCGATATAGGCCTGGCCTCTTTTTTCATCGAGCGCGAAATCTTGCGCGAAGGAATTGGCGACTAATGCTTCTTGGGGTAGATAGATAACTTTATGGAGTTGATCAGTCACGGTGTCCCATGCGAGCAGTTTTGCACTCTGTTCTGCAGATCCGATGTCGAGTATCCAGACACGTCCAAGCGCATCGGCCTGTATGCCGATTACTGCCGATAGGCTGTTTGAGAGTGCTCGATTCGGGAAGGGCTTACCGATTCCGTCCTCCAGTTTCATCACCTTGTATTCTGGGGCATCGAAGGGATGCATTGAAAAGTAAACAGTACCATCTGGGCCGACCGCGGGGTTGCCCGGGCGCTCAGTCAGCTCACTTAGCACTTCGATATTTGGCGCCGCAGTGAGATTCGCGGCAACAAGCAGTGTGAGTAGAATGCTGGTAGGTCTCATGGTGTTCGATGTGATTCGTTGTTTTGTGACTTTAATACAGACTTCAGATGCGAGCGTAAGTCGAATCGCTGGGCCGAATAAGCGCTCAAATAACCGAGACGGGGGCGCTGTTGGCGAGAGTCGTATCCAGCAGTGCCTTATTGGCTTTGTCTCGCGATGCAGTTGCTGTGGCGTAAGGTATTTATTGTCGCTCAGGAGTGTCGATTCTCCTGCTCCTAACCAAGCCCATTGACCACGCTGTCTTCGAAGCGCGTGACCTTGGCCTTGACGAATTCGGTGATGTCGAGTGTGTCGTCTTCGGCCAGTGGCGTGAGATCCATCGCGAACCAAAGTTGATCAATGATATCGATGTTGTGCGAATTGAAAAACGTAGCGTTGGCCTTGCGGCGGCCCATCACCGCTTCGGCGTAGTTCTTACCGCCAGCGATTTGCGAGTCGAAGCAGGCGTTGAGCTTTTCGGCGAGCTCGGTGTTGCCGCTCACGTCGAGCGCGATCTTGTCGTCGTCGCACAACCAGTCCAGCGCGCGCCACAGTTCGCAGCCATAGACTTTCTTGGGGCGAGAGAAGGGGGGCACGCGGCGGACTGCTTCGAGCACTGCGAGGCAGACGGCGATGTGCGAGCCATGCTTGTCAGCAGGGTTGTGTGTATACAGCACTTCCGGCTGTGTTTGCAGCAGAATGGTTTCGAGTTGATTCACCAATGTGCCGCGTTGTTCCGGGTCTTTGATGGTCGAGCTGGCGAGCCCTAGTTGGTTAACGAAGCTGTATTCCCCGATCTTGGCAGCTTTGCGTTGCTCGTCGATTCGCACCGTCTTCATTTGATCGTCAGTGAAGTCCGCATATTTTCCTGCACGTGAGCTGCCGCCACCATCGGTGCAGGTCACACCGCCGAACCAAAGGCCATCGTCGCCGTAGCACGAGTTGATTCCGTGGAAGGCCATAAACTCGAGATCGTCCTGATGTGCGCCGATTGCCAGATGCGAGCATCGACCATACGCCTCAGGCTTCACTACGTCGTCTGGAATAAAGAGATCAGAAAAGTTGTTGGTTGCTGCAGTCATTATGCGTCTAGCTTGTGGGCAAGTTTGGTCCAGAGGCAAAAGTATTGTCAGCAGCAACTCTGATAAATATCAGGCCGGGTCATGCCGCGGAGTTCTGTCGGAACGGCGTTGCTAGCGTACGGGTAATTACTTAAGCCAAGTCTTCCAGCTTTCGCGGTAGCTCTCTAGGTTGCGCCAATCGACGACCCACGGTGCGCTGCTTTGGATTCGCTCTTCTGGAGTCTGTTGCTTGTGCAGCTTGTTGATCAGCGCGGTTACGCTCAACTTGCCCCATTCGTAGTAGGGGTGGACGATCAGCGCACTAACATAGCCTTGATCGATATACATAAAGGCAGAAGGGGAGGACTGAATGGCGACACAGGGCAGTTCGCCTGGTTTCCAAGGCAGCGCGGGCATGCCTAACAGGGGCCAGTCGCCGAGAAAGAGCCAACCCTGAATTAAATCATTATGGTCGGCTTCTTGGGTGGCACGAATCGTCTCGATCGCAGATTGGTAGTCGGGCGCGCAGCTGACAACTGCTTCAATGCGGCGATAGCCGAGGGCGGCGCGGGCGCCGACGAGGCGGTCCTGCATGCCAGAGCTGGGGTGATTGCTGACAAGTATCGCGACTCTGCCTTTGGTGGGAAGTGCTGCGAGCAGTGCTTCTGCTGCGATGCGCCCAGCAGCGGCCTCGTCAGCGATGTAGGCGGCGAGCGGCTGAATGTCATCGATCTGACTCTCAAAAAAGACGACTTTTTGTTCCTGCTCTAGAGCAAATTCAATCGACGAGCGAATGACTTCGGGTTCTGCTGGGCTAATAATGAAGCCGTCGGCGTTTTCGATAAAGAGGCCAGCAAGCGAGGCGGGCTGACTGCCGCCTTGCTCGACGTTGGGGGTGAAGTCGATTAGCTCGACGTCGATCGAGTATTGTTCGCTCAGTTCACGCGCGGCATCTTGAGCGCCGAGGTGAGTGGCTTGGTAAATGGCATCGCCTTGGTCGCGACCAACGATGCCGATCCGGTATTCGCCGAGAAGTTCGCGGTTTTGTGCGTGGGCTCCAAGTGCACACAGGAACAGTGCCGGGACGATTAGGTGAAATGGAAAATGACGGAGTTTGGACATGGCAAAGTTATCTAGGCACGAATTAACCACAGAAGACACAGAATACACAAAAGTTTTTTTACGGTTTATCGATGGTTGTTGGGTTGTTGTGGTGAATCACAAAATGGTGGGCGTCGAATCAACGACGCCCACTTTGTACTTTCGCTATGAGTGTTCAGCGATGGTTCATTGTCGCTCTACGACTTAGAATGGCATCTGCCAGCCTAGGGTCAGCACGTAGTCCGTCTCTAGCTGGTAGCCGTTGAGGGCTTGCCAGAGTGGCATGCGGAGGTCGACGGCAATACGCTGCCCCTTTAATGCACCGCTTGGCACATACAGGTTGATACCGAAGGTGGCGTCTAAACGTTCGCCGCCGTAGTTGTTCTCATAGGCAGTGGTGACGGTTTGGTTGCCCATCATGGGGCCTTGGTTGACGTCGTCTTGGCTGCCTTTGAGCTTACTGGTGTAACTGTAGTTTAGGCCGGTGTTGAGGCTGATCCATTCGTTTAGGTTGTAGCCCGCCCATGTGGTCGCACCCAATACGTCGCCGAGTCGGTAGCCGTTGTCGTTCTCGCTTTCGAGGCGGATGACGGCATTGGCTTGTGCGCCGTAGGACCAGTCTTCGAATTGCTGCACGTAGGTGAGCGATGGGAGTAGGTCGTAGGTGCCGGAGCCGAGTTGCATCGGTGCGGGTAGTTGTCGGTTTGCGGCGCCGCCCATGCCAGGAATCGTGTCCTTTTCGTCGATCGAGCCGGTTGGTAGGCTGAGGCTGAGACCAAGGTGAGCTTTGCGATTTTCCTTAAGGTAAAATCGGTAGAGTCCGCCGAGTTTTACGTCGCCAATGCCGATGGTTTCCGTGGTGAACTTGCTCCTGCCGTTGTTGATCATGCCCGCAGCCATCGGGGAGACGCGGTGATCCATCTCCATCTCGGTGTAGTTGCTCATGAGCATGAGGGTGAGCTTATCCGTCGGCGCATACATCAGGCCAAGCATATGCATGTCCATTGTCATCGATTCTGGCGAGACGGTGTAACCTCCGGCGAATACATCATTGGAGGAGACGCGATCGGTGCCATTACGCATGCCGTCCATATCCATGTGCATGTAGCGGTAGGATACCATCCAGCTAGATTTGGAGTGGGTGTGGTCGCCCATCACGGAGATAGGCGCGTGTTCATCGGGGCGTCCCTGGTGGCTGTCTTCGGTCGCGCAGCAACTGAAGGTGGGCGCGGCGGAGCCGACGCTGGTGGTCGCGGTGAGTGTGGAGAGAAGAAGTATGTATTTCGTAAATGTGTGCATTGTGTGATCGATTGTGCCGCGTATAACGCTTTGCGCGCGCGGTTATTTTTTTGGTGTGAACCCGTTTCGCTCGGAGAGCTGCGCAGGTTAGACGGGGGCTGAGTTTACTCAGGTTGGAATTGGTGGGGACATCGTCATCGGTGTCTTACCCTAGAGTCAGGCTTCGGGTTGCTAGAATTCTAATGGATACTGATTTAACCAGTGTACGGATGCAGAGGACAGCACCCTTCCATGTGAGTGAATTCTAATCAAGGAAGCGGGAGTTCTATGGCCACTGCTCAGGCTCGGTAGTTGGGCGTAGTAAACCTTGCCTCTACTGTTGTCAGGTCTGTGCGGTGCTTTCTGAAAAGCACCTGTGGCGATTCGCTATGCGATTCGCGGTGGCGGAGTCGGTACGCGTGGGTGCCTTAAAGGCGGTGTCAGTTTGACCATGCTGCGCTTGGCAGCTATGAAATGTGTAGGTGCGAACGTGATGCGCGGTGCTTGGCCGAGTATGAGCTTGAAGCTGTTGGTTTCGCTGCTTTGCTGAGTCTGAGCAGATTCTTGCTCGGTATCGACCGCGGTGATGATCTTACAGAGTCCGCAGGGGCGCTCGCCGCTAAATGTTTCGGCAAAGGCTTGCGCGATACTACTTTCTTGCGAGTAACTCGCCATCATCCAGCTCCATGCGCCCAGCTGCAGTATTAACTGTGGCCCGGTTAGGAGCCAGCAGCAGCAAAGCAGCAGTGAGAACCGACCGATTCGGCGTATGAAGGTAAGAAGGCGCATCGTCTCGCGGGATAAACCCGCTCGCTAAAGTTTTCGAAAGGAGGGCAGTTTAGTGGGTTAGTTCGTATTCAAGCGTCTCACCGTCGTGCACGATGGTGACGTGGTTCTGACCGTCGGCTTTTTGGGTGGCTTCAGTGCGGCCAATAATTTGCGCGGGGATGCCGAAAGCTTCGCTCTTGGCGATGATGCCAGCAGCGGCCTCAGGCTTGCAAAAGATCTCCATGCGGTGGCCCATGTTATACACGCGGAACATCTCTTCGGTGCTAGTGCCGCTGGCTTTTTGGATCGCTTTGAAAATCGGTGGGATGGGCAGGAAGTTGTCCTTGATGTGGTGCACGCTGGTGCCGAAACGGATGCACTTAGTTTGACCGCCGCCTGAGCAGTGCACCATGCCGTAGATGCTGTCGCGGTCTTCGCAGAGGAGTTGCTTGATGATCGGCGCATAGGTGCGGGTGGGGCTCATGATCGCGTCGCCGACTGTCATGTCGGAGTCGGGCAACATGTCGGTCATCTTGTAAGGGCCGCAGTAGAGATATTGCTTGTCGGTCGTGGGATCGACGGTCTCGGGATATTTCTCAAGGTAGTAAGAGCTGAGCAAGTCGTGGCGTGCGCTGGTCAGGCCGTTGCTGCCAATGCCAGAGTTTTCGAAGGTTTCGTAAGTGGCTTGGCCAGCTGAGGCGAGGCCGACGATCGCGAGGCCTGGTCTGATCTTGGCATTATCAACCACGTCTTTGCGGTCCATGATCACGACTGCGCAGGAGTCAACTGTGACGGTGCCGGTGAGGTCGCCGACGTCGGCGGTTTCGCCGCCGCCGCTGTGCACCCCGACGCCGTAGTCGCGCATGGTAGCGAGGAAGTCTTCAGTGCCTGAAATAAGTTGTCCGAGGGCTTCGCCGGGAATGGCGCGGGCGTTACGGTTGACCGTGCTGGAAATGAGGATGCCATTGATCGCGCCGACGCAGAGCAGGTCGTCGATGTTCATGACGAGGCTGTCTTGAGCGGTCTTGCGGAAGCCTGTCGGGTCGCCGGTCTCTTTGTAGTGCAGGTAGGCGAGCGTGCTTTTGGTGCCAGAGCCGTCGGAGTGAATAATGTTACACTTGTCGGGGTTGCTGGTCAGGATGTCTGCGCCGATCTTACAAAAAGCACCGGGAAAGACGCCGCGGTCGAGCTTATCCACGACGGCGTGGACTTCAGATTTGGAAGAAGAGACGCCGCGTTGGGCGTAGCGATCACTGGAATGACTCATGGCTAAGTAAGTAAAAAAGAGAGAGTTGAAACGTTAATGGACGTGAATAAACGTTAATTTATGACGGCGATGATGGGTGATCGGTGATTTTGCGCCACTCTAATTTTGGGTGTTTGAAATTTAAGATGAGGCCAGTTCTTGTACCTATGATTTTGAGGTAATTAATGATTTGGCCAATATCGTCATTATGAACCTGTTCGACGACCATGGTATCCACGATGATGAAGTCTTCCACCTTTAGGTCGGGGATGTATTCATCGATCTTTAGGTTTCGGTAGAGCACGGGTTATATGTGCTGTTGACTGTAGCTGATCCCGAGATGTTGAAATTCTACAACTAGTGCTCATTCGTAGGTTTTTTGGCGTAGGCCGTGGTTGATTGCGTTGTGAACCGTGATCCAGGGACCTGCGATTGTAAAGTACTCGGTCTGATTCACGGCCATTAGCGGTTCAAACAATAACTGGCTCAGGAGGTTGCAGCTCGGCGATGCGTTGCATGATGCGGCGAGAGGCTTCAAGGTAGCGTTCGGGGTGGTCTTTGCCGGGGTCGATTTCGTCGACTGACATCGGGCGTCCGTAGGCGATGTGGATTGAGCCGCCGAGCGATGGCAGTTTGTGTTGACGGCCAAAGACTTCGAAAGTGCCGAAGATCCGCGTCGGGATCACGGTGGCCTTGGATTTACAGGCAATCATGCCGGCGCCAGGCTTGGGTTCGGCGAGCTTACCGCATGCTGAGCGGGTGCCTTCTGGGTAGATCGCGACCGCGCCTTTATTTTTCAGCGCCTTAAAGATGGCTTTGAGCGATTTGATGTCGGCGTTTTCGCGGGCGACCGGAATGGTGTCGAGTTTGTGCAGTGCTTTGCCGAACCAGCCTTTGTAAAGGGTGTCACGAGCGAAGTAATTGAACGGGCGATGCACTTGGGCGCCGATCGCAGGCGGATCGTAAAAGCTGATGTGGTTGGCGGCGAAGATCACACTCCCAGTCAGCGGCACGCCGCTCATCCCTGAAGTAGAATAGTCGTAAAACGTGCTGAAAAACCAGTCTGCGATGACGCGGACACATTCGTAAAAAGGTGGAGTCGTTGGGCGTGAGTTGGACATCTTTTTGAAACGCTGAGGTAGGTTCACCGGAGAGGGCGAAGCAAATTTGGAAATGCTGTTGCGAGGAACGTAGTAATGACATGAGCGACCGTAAAATCGATCGGATCAATATGGAAATATGAAACTGCGGATGTTTAAACTTTTCCCGCAGTAATGATTCCGCAAATGTAATCGGCCACGCCTTCGAGGGGCAAGGGACCAGTATCGACGCGGACGGCACCTGCGGGGCAGATCAGCGGCGCGGTTTTACGTTGGCTGTCGCGCTTGTCGCGTTCGGCGATGGAGTCGGTCTGACCGTCTTTCGCACGGCGTGCGGCACGAGTCGCTTCGTCGGCAAACAGGAAGAAGCGGAAGTCTGCGTTGGGGAAAATGATCGAGCCGATGTCACGGCCTTCCATGATCAGCCCAGTGAATTCGGCGTGATCGCGAGCGACTTGAGCTTGGCTGCGTTGATAGTTAAACAAGAATTCGCGGACAGATTCGACCGCGGCAAACATAGAGACGTTGGCATTGACTTCGGGGGAGCGGATGTCGGCATCGGCAGGCACGTCGCCGTTGATGCTCAGCAGGGCGCTGCGACCCTTGATGGTAGTGCCGAGTTTGAGTGATTTAAGCACTGCGGAGATGGCTTCTGGTGTTTCCAAGTCTGCACCGGCTTCGAGCAACGCGTAGGTCAGCGTGCGGTAATGCGCGCCGGTATCGACGTGCATGTGGTTAAGGCGCTCGGCAATGGCACGGGAGGTCGAAGACTTTCCCGTGGCCGCGCCGCCATCAACGGCGATGATGCTGAATCCAGAACTGTTTGGCATATCCAGTTAAGTAAGGCAGTTAAGGGCGAAGCGACAAGAACGGATTCCGCGAAGTGGCTACTTCGCCTCGCCCCGACGACTGTTTACCTGTCACTCCAGCTACGCTGGTTTGCGGCTGCTGCGGACCACGCGGAGGTGGTCCCTCCCTTAGTATGTAAGCAGGGAGGGTTGACCTCCGTGTCGACCGTTTTGCCTTGGCGCACCCGCCGGGTGTTTGCTGCGGACCACGCGGAGGTGGTCCCTCCCTTAGTATGTAAGCAGGGAGGGTTGACCTCCGTGTCGACCGTGTTGCCTTGGCGCACCCGTCGAGTGTTTGCTGCGGACCACGTGGAGGTGGTCCCTCCCTGAGTATGTAAGCAGGGAGGGTTGACCTCCGTGTCGACCGTGTTGCCTTGCCTCGCCCGTCGACTGCTCGATGCGGCCTGTCGGGCAGTGACCTGCGGGCATGGCACTCAAGGGCATAATAACAAGCCTCGCCCGACGACTGCTCAACTCAACCTGCGCTGGCCTCTGGCTGAATCATGTGCACCTCGCGCTGTGGGAAGGGAATGGTGATCTGCGCTGCTTCGAGGGCGCGAAAGACGGCGAGGTTCACCGCGTAGCGGGTGCGGTGGTAGCGATTGGTCGGCACCCAGACGCGGTAGCCAATATTGATCGAGGAATCGCCGAAATCGTCGATGCCGACGTCGGGTGCACGATCCGGTGCGACGTCTTCGACGGTTTGAATGGCTGCAGTGATGCAGCTGATCGCATTTTCCGGATCGGAGTTGTAGTCGATGCCGACCACCGCTTCGATGATGCTATAGTTGTAAGAGTTAGTGAAAATTTCACCGAGAACGTCGCGATTCGGGATGGTGATGCGTTGTTCGTCTTCGTTGAGAAGTTGAATATTTCCCAGATTCACGCAGTCCACTTGGCCAGTGAGGCCGTTAAGCGTGAGGGTGTCGCCGACTTTGAAGGGACGGGTGATGATGAGCACGATGCCCGCGCCGTAGTTGGAGACGGGACCTTGAACGGCGAGGCTGAGGCCGAAGGCGCTGGCACCTAATAGAGCGATGAAGGGGGTGATTTCGACATTGAGCTTACTCAGCGCCATGATCGTGGCGAAAGCGACGACGACGATCTTCGAAAACCCAGCGAAGAAGCGGGCGAGGGTGACGTCGAGCCCGCGCTTGTCGCAGAGCTTAATGATCAGATTGGCAAGGCGCCTGGCTAACCAGAACCCGAGGGCAATAATGATCATGGCGATCAGTAGTCCCGCGCCTCTTTCGGCCAGCCAGAGCATTAGATTATTTTTTAATTCATCCAGTTGCTGTATTTCTTCGTCGATCATAATCTTAATAAAAGGCTGTTTCAAGCTTAGCGACAAGACCGGATTCGACGAAGTCAAAGGCCGGATCAAAGCTGAGCAGCGGAAGTCTAAAATGCGCGTTTAGTCGTCCAAGCCTGACCACCAGTCCTCTGACTCTCGTAGTGTTTTAGGTGTTTGCCCCGCTTCGCGTAATTCACGTAGGCTGAGAGAATGATGGCGCTTGGCGAGTCGTTGGCCGCTGGAGTCGCAGAGCAAGGGAGCGTGGTAAAATTCCGGTGCGCGTAGGCCGAGTGCCTCGTAGATCAGCAATTGGCGGGCGGTTGAGATGAGCAGGTCTTCGCCGCGCACTACTTCGGTGATGCCCATCGCGTCGTCATCGACCACGACAGCGAGCTCGTAGGCAGGCTGTCCGTCTTTGCGCCAGACCAGAAAGTCACCAAAGTCCTTCAGGCAGTTAAAGGCGCAGGGTCCGAGGCTGAGGTCGTCGAATTGCATTTTTCGATCACCGGGCACGCGGAAGCGCCAATTCGTCTCGCCGGGGGCTTTGGCGGTTTTACCTGTGCCGATCGGCGGGCGTAGGCGCTCGGGGTAGATCGCCTCACTATTTTCTTCGTCGCCGTGTGGAGCTTGGGTCGCCCAAGCCACATCTTTGCGGGATTGATCGCAGGGATAAATGAAGCCGCTTTCTTTGAGGTGCTTCCATGCCGCAAGGAACAGTGGCATACGCTCGCTTTGGCGATACGGTGCAACGGGACCGCCGATGTCCGGGCCTTCGTCCCACTGACAGCCGAACCAGTGCAGGTCCTCAATCGCGGCTTCGGCAAACTCCGGCTTGCAGCGGTCGGGGTCGATATCCTCGTCGCGGTAGATCAATGTGCCGCCGGCCTCGCGGGCACGCTCCATCGCGATCCAGAAAGTGCGCGCATGGCCAAGGTGTAAATACCCTGTGGGGGTCGGTGCGATGCGGCCTCGGTAGGACGATGTCATGGGTATTACTTAATGGAGTTTGAAGGGTGAGCGCAAGCTCTTGGAGGTGTCGCCTAAGAACCAGAAGCGCGCATTATTCTGATTCCTACGTCCCTATTAGTAACGGGGGTGATCTCATCTCGTTAGCGAAAAACACTTGGGCAGTAAGATCAAGCAAGCTCCGCCGAGTCCGAGCCCTGCCCAGGCGGGTAAGCCAAATCCCGTCGGTAGGAAGCCGAGCACTAGCGCTACCATCGCAGCAATCAGTGCAAACGGCATTTGCGTGCGCACATGATCCAGCGGTTCGATGCCTGATGCGATCGATGCGACAATTGTGGTATCGCTAAAAGGGCTGCAATGGTCGCCGAACACCGCACCACTGAAGACTGCACCAATCGCAGCGGCGACGGTGCGATCGCGCTCCGCGTCTGAGCTCTCTCCGCTGACCGCAAAGATGACCGGAATCGCTAGGGGCATCAGCACGCCCATCGTGCCCCACGAGGTGCCGGTTGAGAACGAAATCACCGCGCCCAATAGAAAGATCATCGCTGGTAAAAATCCCGCCGAAATGCGCCCCTCTAGTAAGGCACTCAGATGATCCGCGGTTTCGAGTTGGCTAATCGCCGCGCCCAACATCCAGGCGGCGATCAACACCACCGTTGGTTTTGCGATCTCACGCACGCCCGACAGGAAGACCCAGCCAGCTGACGATTGTGCGCCTGTTCTTGCGGTCTTCGCAGTCGACATCAGCGCAGCGGCAGCGACTAACGAAGCCAGCACACTAGCGGCCACGAGAATCTGTGGCACATAACTTTCGGCGCGTCCGTAGGCCTGCGCAAATTTGCTCAAGCTGAACGGCAACAGCGACTCCGCGCCGATCACATAAGTCAGCAGGGGAATCGAAAATGTGAGCACCAAGATCGGCACAATTGCTAAGCCCCAATGGTTGGCGTGAATGGGCGAGGTATCCTCATCGCGAACTGGCATGTTGCGAGCCAAGCGTTCGGCCTTGCCCATCGAGCCTGGGTTAAACTCTCGCGTAATTGAGACCAAGGCCAGCAGCAGCGCGAACCAGCAATAGTAATTAAAGGGCAGTGATTTAAAGAAGTAGGCATAGGCACTGACCTCACGGCCGACCAAGGCAAAGCCTTCGTGGATCATCGATAGCTGAAAGGCGATCCACGTGGATATAAACGCCAAACACGCCACCGCAGAGCCAGTCGTATCCGCGAGATAGGCCAACTTCTGCCGCGAAACGCCGCAGCGATCTGCCGCCGAGCGCAATAGTCGGCCAATGAGCATGGTGTTCGCCAAGCCATCGAAAAACACCAATAGGCCAAATCCAAACACCGTAAATTGCATACGCTTGTGCGGCGCACGCCCAGAGCCGAGCAAGCGGTGGACTAGGCCTTGCAGGCCGCCGCCCGCTTCGACCAGCGCAACGAAGCCCCCCAGTATCAATGTAAATAGAATCGCACTCAGCTTCCAAGACGAACCAAAGATCGGCCAAAACTGTTGCAGCGCCAGCTGCTCAACTGCCGCGAGGGGCGCGCCATTGGACACTAACAAGGCGCCACACATCGCGCCGACTGACAGCCCGATCAAGGCACTGCGTGTAATAAATACCACGAACAGCGCGGCGCAGCTAGGCACCAGCGAAAGCCATGGATTGTCCAGATGGGCGATGCCGCCGCTCAATAGCAGCAGCACAACGACGACACTAATCGTTACTAGATTTCGAGGTGAGCGGAGGCCAAGCATTTGCGGCCCAAGCTATGGCTTAAGCCGCAGATGTCGAGCATCGGAGGTTTCTAACTTCGGTCGCCTCGGATCGAATCTCCTTTGGATGGGTGAGACTGTCGGCTGTCGGGTATAGGCTGTAGTGGGTCAGTTTTCATAGCGCGGCTTTCCGTTTTAGGGTTATTCGAGATCAGCGTTTTTGTAGCTACGGCGTGCTAGCGCCGTATGCATCGACGGTAATAAATGAACGAGTCGGTCGAGCGACTCGACTGCACACTCGATATTCTGCAGCTGTGCTTTCTCCTTGATTCTCAAAGAAATACACGCACGCTACGCGATTTCTTAATCGGACCCGGATGCGTAAGTTGGCCGGGCTTTTCACCCAGACCACATATAATGACGTTTCACGATCTTGGACTCGACGAGTCTATTCTTAAATCTATCGACGAGTTCGGTTTCACTACGCCGACTCCTATTCAAGCCGGCTCCATCCCGCACATCCTTGAGGGCAAGGATGTCATCGGCTCAGCTCAGACTGGCACCGGGAAGACTGCGGCTTATGCGCTGCCGATCCTACATCGCCTCGGCGGCCACAAAAAAGGCGCGCCACCTCGTTGCCTGGTGCTCGGACCGACACGTGAGCTCGCTGCTCAGGTCGAAGACCAATTCGGGTCGTATGGTAAATACTGTGCGCCGAAGTGCTGCCTGATCCACGGTGGTGTCGGCTATGGCAAGCAACTCGACGAGCTGCGCGAAGGCGCGGACGTCGTGATTGCGACTCCTGGCCGTTTACTCGATCACTTGCAGCAGGGCAATTTTGACCTTCGCTCAGTCGAAGTCTTGGTGCTCGACGAAGTGGATCGCATGCTCGACATGGGCTTCATCGACGACGTGCAACGCATTATTAAGATGTGTAACGCAAATCGCCAGACGCTGTTGTTTTCGGCAACTGTTTCGGACGACATCAAGCGCTTGGTCGCGAAGAGTCTGAAAGATCCAGTCGAAGTCTCGATCGGGATTAAGCTGACGCCCGCGGAGACAGTGAAGCACGAAGTGTATCCAGTTGGCGCGATGCAGAAGTTTGACTTGTTGATCGCTCTGATCGACAGCATGGAAGTCGATAGCATGATTATTTTCTGCCGTATGAAAGTCGGCGCTGATCGTATCGCTCGCTGGTTGCAGGAGCGGGATTACAGTTGCGTAGCAATGCACTCGAATCTTCAGCAAAAGGCCCGCACCAAGGCCTTGGAGCAGTTTAAGGACGGCACGATGAAGATTCTCGTCGCGACGGACATTGCTTCGCGCGGTCTAGACATCGCTAATGTGACGCACGTCATTAATTACGATGTACCAGAGCATGCGGAAGATTACGTGCACCGGATCGGCCGCACGGGTCGTGCGCAGCGCGAAGGTGATGCGATGACTTTGGTCGCTCCTGATGAGCAGGCGAAGCTCGATGCAATTGAGAAATTTATCGATCAGCCGATTAAGCAGCGTAAGCTCGATGATTTTAATTATTTCCACGAACCGATCATTCGCAGCGAGTCTGCCGCTCCACCGAAGCGTCGTAAGCGCAATTCGGCATCGAGCCGTTTCGGGCGTCGTCGTTAATCGGCGAGTGTGGTTCTCTATCTTGTTTCGAGGGGCAGCGTCCCCGCGGTCTAACTGTGTTAGTTAAATACTGCCGCGGTTTTGCGGTCGCCGGGGACAGCATCGCTCCAGTAAATAACAAAAGTGTATTCTCGTTTATGAATTTGATGCTTTTTGATGAAGCCTTTGAGTCGGTTCGACTCGAAGGGAGCGATCCTCGTGCGCAGCACTTGCGTAAAGTACTGCGCGCAGAGGTCGGCACCTTGGTGTTTCTCGGCTTCGTCAACGGGCCACGTGCGCGGGCGAAAGTGGTGGCCGTGGAGGCTGATGGTAGCTTCGAGCTGGAGGTGGTTGGCACGGAGCCAGCATCTGCGAGTTTACCGGTAACTTTGCTGATTGGTTTGCCACGGCCACATACTGCGAAGCGTGTTCTGTTTGAGGGCGCGAGTCTCGGCGTGGCAGGCATTCATTTTTTCGAAGCCGAACGCAGCGAACCGTCCTATGCGCAGAGCAGTTTGTGGCAAACGGATGAGTGGCGGGATCGTATCCGCCTAGGCGCGGAGCAGGCTTTTAGTACCTATCTACCTCAAGTTGCGATGCATGCAGATCTGCAGTCGGCAATCTCGGCGCTGCATGGTGCGGATACGCATGTGGCGTTGGATAATTACGAGGCAGGTGGTTCGTTGGGCGAAGTCTTGCCCGATGCCGCTGCGAGCGCAGTGATTGCGCTCGGGCCTGAGCGTGGTTGGTCGTCTTACGAGCGCGATGTGTTTCGTAAGAACGGTTGGAAGCTCGCGCATCTAGGCGCACATGTACTGCGCGCCGAAACGGCGTGCGTAGCTGCAGTGTCGGCGACGGCGACGAAGCTCGGACTATGGACGGAGCAGACGGCGACGGAGCTTTGAACTCAAAGGAGTGAGGGCGAGTCGCCCTCGTTTGCGTCAATATGGCTGCAACGTGGGCGAGTCGCCCACACGCCTTTGTCAATTACCCACGCAATTGGTCCAATGCCTTAAAGAAGTCGGGAAAGGTCTTGCCGCAGCATTCGGGGTCTTTGATGGCGAGCCAGGGCTGGCCGTCGCCAATCAGATCGAAGCTGCCTAGGATGCCGAAACTCATCGCGAAGCGGTGGTCTTCGTAAGTGTCGATCTCGATCAGTTGCCCCGCGTTACGTGCCTTCATTGCACGGGCGCGTAGTTCGTTGGGCTTTATGCTAATAGTCAGTGCGTCGTCCTCTTCTTTGACGAGTTGGCCGAGCTTGGAGAGTTCATTGGCCATACCGGCGATCCGATCTGTCTCTTGGTGCCGCGTGTGGGCAATACCACAGATGCGGACGGAGCCGCCGAGCAGAGGTGCAATCGCAGCGTAGGTCAGGAAAGTGTCGGAAAATGGGTTAAAGTCGATCTCGCGATGGTCGCGGCCGATTGCGTCTGGGGCGGCGCAGTTAGCGATCCATTGATTGGATTCGGCGTCGACGCGCAGTCCGTGGTGGGCGAGCACTTCAATGAAGTGGGCGTCGCCCTGCAGTGGATCGGGGCTGAGGTTGGGAATAGTGAGCTGGCCGCCTTGGATCAGAGTCAGTGCCAAGAAGTAGCTGGCAGCGGATATGTCTGGCTCGATCGAGTAGATGCCGCTGCTCGGCGACTTGTACTGTAATGCTGGCAGCGAGTAGTTGCCATTGGCATCGCTGGAGGCCGGGGCAGCGCCAAAGGCTTCGCGCATCTTCAAAGTGATCGCGACGTAAGCGGGACGCACCCCAGGGCAGGCGATCTGCACATTGCCTGAACCTGCTGGTGCGGCGAGGAGTAGTGCGGAGAGGATCTGGCTGCTGGCGCTGGCATCGACTGTGGCGCTGCCGCCGTTGTAACCCTTGGCTTTGAGTGTAAATGGAAAATACCCCGGTGTGCCGTGGAACTCAAACTCGGCGGCATCGAGTGCGACGAGGGCATCGAGTAGGCCGGACATAGGTCGCTCGCGCATGGCTGGGTCGCCATCGAGTTTGTAAGTGCCGCCTACTTGGAGTGCCAGAAAGGCGGTGAGGAAACGCGCGGCGGTGCCCGCGTTGCCAACGTGTAGTTCGGCGCAAGTGTTGGGGATGTTGCCGCCCTCGCCTTTGACCGTGATGCTGTGGGCAGTCTGATCGGCTGTGCATTCAAAGCCCAACGTGGTGAGCGCTTCCAGCATGATGCGAGTATCACGGCTAAATAGTGAGCCTTCGAGGCGTGTTTCGCCTTCGGCGAGAGCGGCTAGGATCAGTGCGCGGTTGGTGATGCTCTTTGAGCCGGGCAACTGGATGGTGTTGTCGAGCTTTTGAGTGAAGGGTGTAATCGGGAGTGGATCGGTCATTTTTTGAAACGCTGACGAAGCGCGAGTAGCGCGGAGATGATAAATTGGAGCGATTTGCCCCGAAGGGGTGAGTGAAGTGGGTGCCTTTTGGGCAACTGCAAGAACAAAGTGGGTTGTTTCTCGAATTACAACTGATCGCGGTAGGTTTTGCCGCGTTCAAGTTGGGTGATGATGCCGAGCGAGTTTTGGTTAAGGAGGGCGGTTTTGAGATGATGAAGCTGCTGCTCGAAGCCTTCGATCGCACGTAGGACTTCGTCGCTGTTTTGTTCGAGGATCTGCTTCCAGAGCTGCGGATCGCCAGATGCGATCCGTGTCGTATCGCGCAGTCCACGGCCGGAGAGAGTCCGCCAAGTGTCGTCTTGCGTGGCGAGATAGCCGCAGAGCGTGGAGGCGAGTAGGTGTGGTAAATGGCTGACGTGGGCGACGATTTCGTCATGTTTTTCAGGCGATACGATTGAAACAGTCATGCCCAGTGTATCCCAGAACGCGCTGAGCTTGGCGATCGCTGCGCTGGAGACCTCGTCGAGTGGCGTGAGAATGCAGGCTGCTTTCTCAAACAGGTCGGATTGTGCATGTTCCATGCCTGCTTGTTCAGAGCCAGCCATGGGATGTGCGCCGAGAAAAGTGGCCGAGTGCCCCTCGAGTGCGCTGCGCGCTTCGCGGCAGATCAGGCTCTTGGTGCTGCCGACATCGCTGATCAGTGTATCTGCGGCGAGTGCCGGGCGGATTTGCACCAAGAGTGGAACGATGGTTTGGACGGGCGTGCAGATTACCACCAGGTCACTGCCGGCGACTGCCTCTTCGGGGGAGTCGAACACAGCATCGCACCAGCTCTGGTTCAGGCACATCGCGCGCGATTCAGGGCGTCGCGACCATGTGACGACTCGTGCGGCGAGTCCGCGTTCTTTTACCGCCATCGCTAAGGAGGCGCCGAGGAGGCCTGGCCCGAGTATTGTAATCTGCTGAAACATGGAAAACTTCGATTATTTAAAAAGAAAGAAAGAGATAGGACGTGATATGCACTTTCTCGGAGAACTGACAACTGACAACTGACGGAGCCTTTAGACTTGCGGCTGAGCAAACGTGAGGTTCATTTAGTCAGACCATGTTTACAGTGCCAGCTCCAATTCCCTTATGGTCCGTTTGAAGAAGTCATCCATCTACCGCCGATCCCACGAAACCAGTGGTCTCAAGCGATTCATGATCTTGTTGCTCATAATCATGGCTTGCGTGGGTGTGTTGGTGTTATTCTGGTTCTTGAGCCAATTCGGGCCAAAGAATGTTGATTATAGCGTGCGCACCGCGGATGTGGAGATTTCTGCTGGGGCGATCGCGCTGCGCACCCAGAGTTTAGCGGTTGAGGCGCAATTTGAGGAAGTGTTGGCGATGCGTCAGGCGGAACAGCAGGATATGTTGTTGTTGAAGCGTGCGCTAGAGCTGCAGCGTCAATATGTCGATGCGATGCCTAAATATAATATACGGGCAACGCAACGCTTGGAGAGTCTGGGGCGGCGCTATCAGAATTCGTCAGCTGAGCTGCTTAGGGTGACTAGTTTGAAATTGGAGTCCGAGGCGCAGGCCTTGGCGAATGATCAGGCGTATCAGGCGGCGCGGGATAAGTTCCACGGGGCCTTTATGGAGCAAAAAGCAATCAATGAGAATTTCCCGTTGAGTTCGGCCTATAATGTTGGGCGTGCCACTCGCTTGCAGCGGCAGGCACGCTATCTTACGGCTGAGCCGTTGTTGCAGCAGAGTCTCGATTTTGAACGAGATGCAGATGCATTGATTGCACAGTACGAGTGGGAGTCTGCAGCAGCCTTGTTGAAGCAGGCCATGCAGATCCAGCAGCAGCTCAATCGTGAATATCGCGGCACCAACCAAGCGAGTGTTTCCAGGTTGGTGGGCTTAGAGGTCAAATTAGTGGGGATCGAGTCGGGGCAAGATCGTCTCGAAATCGAGGAAGTATCGAGACTGGCGGATGCGAGTCGTGCTGAAGGTGAAACGCTGAAGTCGGCGAGCTTGTATGAGGAAGTGGCACGCCTGCAGCAGGAGTTGAATAAAGCGTATCCTGGCAGTCCTTACGCATCGTCGGAGCAAGTGGTAGAGTTTCGGCGAAAGAGTCAGACCGCTCAAAGCGTCGAGCTCGGCTTGGAGGTTGAGAGTAATCACGATTTGCTGAAGCGCTTACTCTCGGAGCGCCGCACGTATGAGGCTGCTGAGGTGATTGTGGCGCTGCGTCGCGATATTAAGCACATGCAGAATGCGTTCCCGCGCAGTTCGCTCAATGATGAGGAGCTTGAGGTGAAGGTGCGCTATTTGAATTTGGTACAAAGCGACCTCGGCTACATTCAGGACCGTGTGTATAATGCGTTGCTTCCTGTGCCAGCGGTGGAGGGCTTACGCATGCTTCGTACTGAGGTGCCTCAAGCGCTGTATGCTTTGATCATGGGCACGAATCCGAGTCGTAACCAAGACGATGTTAATCCAGTGGATTCGGTAAGTTGGACGGAGGCTAAAAGTTTCTGCGAGCGCTTGTCTTGGATTTTAGGCAAAGAAGTTCGGTTGCCATCAGAGCATGAATTTAGACAAGCGTTGGGTCGTTTGCGTTATGTCGTGCTTGAAAAACACGCTTGGAGTATTTTAGATGCAGATGGGGTGGCACAGTCGGTCGGTAAAAAGGCGCCGTTTGCGAGTGGTTTTTTCGACCTTTTGGGGAATGTTAGTGAATGGTTAGAGTCGGAAGGTCGGTTTACTTCTGAGGAGGCACGTCACATCGGCGGGCACGCACAAGATCGACTAGAGTCGATTTTCAGCGTGCCAACACGGAGTGCTCCACGAGGCGATCGTAATCGATTGACCGGCTTTCGATTCGTGGTGTTCATCGACTGACATTTAATTAATCTGACGGGGCAAGTTCGAGTTGCTTTCGAGGATGCGCTTCTGGCATGATATTAGGAAGATGAAGGATTTAGATGGAGCGGTGAGCCAAGCGGATTTGCAAAAAAAAGCAGATCGGGCTAAGCTGATTATTTATGTTCTAATGTTTTTGTTTGCGGCACTCCCGATTATGGCTGTGTGGCTGTCGGGCGCACTTCGTTTTTAAATTGCCAGCGATAATTCTTTGATGAAGAAAACTCTTCTCATTTTTCGTATCTTTTTTCTACTAATCAGTCTGTTTTGTTGTGTGTTAATTCGGCACCAGGTGCCAGAGTGGAGATTGTGGTTAGTTATGTTTGTGGGTATGGGCATGGGGAGTTGGGTGATTCTGGTCGACCTGTGCTGCTGCGGGTGCGGTCATTGCGTGGCCTCTGTGGTGCCGTCTGCCTGCGGAAAATTATTTTCGCGATGTATCGACTGGATGTTGCCGTGGCTTAGGGTTACAGATTAAGCCCGAATGGAGTAAGTCCGTTAAAGAAATGTTAAATTACTAACGGTCTGTAAATTTATTGTTAATTTTCTCGCAGCGATGCGTTTCAGTGTTGATACGCTCAGGTTCATTGGAATAATATATAATGAAAGGTGGCTATCATCATGCAAAATAAAAGCAAAAAAGGATTCACACTCGTTGAAATCATGATCGTTGTGGTCATTATCGGTCTTCTCGTTGTAATGGCAGTCCCCACCTTCCAAAATGTTCGTGAGACCTCACAGTCAAAAATGATTCTGAACAACCTCCGCCAGATCGCACTCGCTGCAGACGAGCACTTCCGCGAGAGTGGCACTACAACTGCGACGCGAGCGGATCTTATTGGTAACGACAAGTATATCAAGTCACTGACTCAGGTTGCTGGCGAAACATACACATTCCCAATCACCACTTCGACTAAGCAGCTCTCTGCGACACCTACGGACGGTAACACTGTTGAGTATGACATGTAAATGTCGGTTTAGATGGTCATGGAATCTCAACTACCTACGCAAGTGGGTGGTTTTTTTATGTTTAATAATCAAAGAATCAGGCGTGAGCTCGCGCGATGAGTGTGTGCATCAATGATTCTGCAATGTCGCAAGAAGACTTTAAGTGTGCGCGATCTTGAAATGCGGATTGTGTCGTTGAGCGACTTATTAATCGCGGGGATTGAAGAACTCGACGATACCTGCGGCGGTCTTGGGGCCGATGCCTTCGACTTGTGTGATTTTTTCTGCGTCAGCGGCGCGGAGCTTTTCGATCGAGCCGAAGTGTTTCAGCAGAGCATGGCGTTTGTTGGGGCCGAGGCCTTTGAAATCGTCGAGGATCGATTCGCGCAGTTTCTTGCTGCGTAGTTCCGCGTTGAAGCTGTTGGCGAAGTGGTGTGCCTCGTCGCGGATGTGCTGCAGCATGCGTAGCCCGGGATCGTGATGCGAGAGGTTGAGCGGCTCGCGACCGTCACTGAAGATGATGGTCTCGTTCTTCTTGGCCAGTCCGATCAAGGCGGGCGGTTCGAGCCCTTGGCCTAAAAAGGCCTTGAGCGCGGCGGTGACTTGGCCCGCACCGCCATCGATGATGACGAGGTCGGGAAAGGGCTTTTGTTCGTCGTTGAGGCGACGATAGCGGCGGCCGACCACTTCTTCCATGGCTCGAAAGTCGTCGTTGCCGATGAAGGATTTAATTTTGTAGCGGCGGTAATTCTTGCGGTCAGGCCTGCCGTCTTTGAAGGCCACCATGGAGGCGACGCAGAAGCTGCCAGAGATGTGCGAAATATCGAAGCACTCCATCCGCTCGGGAGTTGCTGCGAGTGCCAGGTCTGTTTTCAGCTGTGCCAGGGTTTCGCTCTTGGGCGTTGGATCGTGCAGTGGGCGTTCGAACTTTCGGGTGCGCACACTGGTCTGCTCCAGCGCGTTGATGCGGTCGCGCAGTTGCGCGGCTTTTTCGTAATCACGGCTTTCGGACGCGGCCTGCATCTGATCTTTCAGCTCGGTGAGCCATTCCTTTGTTTTGCCATCGAGAAAGGCGCAGGCGGAATCCACGCGTGTGAGATAGTCGGCTTGGCTTAGCTCGTTGGGGTGCTGGTAGATCTCGGCGCGGGCGTCGTCATATAGTCGCCATTGATCGGTCTCTATTTTGATGGGACTGGCGTCACTGAGCAGGATGCCGAATTTTTTACGCAGGGCAGCGAGGGTTTGGCGTAAGTGAGTGGAGTGGGCGAAGGGGCCGTAGTAGCGTGATTTGCTGTCGGTGCGGTTGCGCGTCAATCGGAAGCGCGGCAGTGGCTCGCGGCGATCGACGCGGACCAGTAGGAAGCGCTTATCGTCGGTAAAGTCGGTGTTGTAGCGCGGCTTGTATTTTTTGATCAGCTGCCCTTCGAGTAGCAGTGCTTCGGCCTCGGATTTGACGACGATCAAGTCGAAGTCGTAGATCAAGTCGATCATGGCGCGCACCTTCGGCTGCGAGACGAGCAGCTTACGCGAGGCTTGAAAGTAGGTGGAGACGCGCTTCTTCAGGTCCTTGGCCTTGCCCACGTAGATCGTTTGCCCAAGGCGGTCTTTCATTAGATAGACCCCAGGCTTGCGCGGCAGCCGTCGGACTTTTTCTTTTAGATTTGTGTGTTCTGCCTTTGGCATTTGTAATGTTTGCGTTATAAGTCTTCTGACTTGCCTTTATGTAGCGGTAATTTGCCGCGCTGTCTAGCTGCCTGTTTATGTCGAAGCCACTTTCAGTCGAAGTCATCAATTTTGGAGACGAGCTACTTGTCGGTATCCGCGAAAATACGCATCTCACCTATCTGGGCGAGCAGTTGGCGCACCATGGTGTCTCGATCACTCGCAGTCGGGTGGTGATGGATGATGTGGGTGAAATTGAGCGTGGCTTTACGCAGGCCTGGGAGCAGTCGGATTTGGTGATCACCACTGGCGGGCTAGGGCCGACGGCGGATGATTTGACGCGTGAGACGATTGCGCAGGTACTCGGCGTCGAGCTGGTGTTTGATCCTGAGGTCGAGGCGACAATCAAGGATCGATTCGCAGTATTTGAGTGTGAAATGGGGGCGCATCATTTAAAGCAGTGTTATTGCTTCCAGAGTGGAGAGGCCTTGCATAATGAGCGGGGCACGGCACCAGGGCTGATTTATAAGCAGGGTGAGAAACTTTTAATTATGTTGCCGGGTCCGACGCATGAGTTGGAGCCGATGTTTGAGAAGCAAGTGTTGCCGCGGTTGCGGCGGGACGGGGTGATCGATGAGGGCGATGCGTATGTGCAGGTGCGTACGTGCGGGCTTGGCGAATCGGCGGTGGAGCAGATGATGCAGCCGATCATTGAGCGGCACTCCGCATTGGCCGTCGCATATTGTGTGCACTACGGGATGGTGGATGTGCGCTTGGCTTGTCGTGACGGTTCGCTGCAGCTGGCTCAGCTGAAGTTGATTGCACAAGAGGCGCGGCAGATCTTCCGAGAGGACTTCGTTTGTTTCGGTCATTGTTCACTCGCTGGGGTGGTGTATCACGAATTGCGAGCACTGGATCGGACGTTGGCCATCGCCGAATCCTGCACGGGCGGCTCGTTAGCGGGTGCGTTTACGGATATTCCCGGAACCTCGAGTGTCTTCGCGGGTGGAGTGGTTTGCTATACGGATGATGTGAAGGTCACTTTACTGGGAGTGCCGGAGTCGCTTATTAAGCAGCACGGGGCGGTGAGTCCTGAGTGCGCGGTGGCGTTGGCATCCGGGGCGTCTGAGCGTTTATCAGCAGATTATGGGCTGAGTGTGACTGGCTTTGCTGGGCCAGACGGGGGCAATGAGAATAACCCAGTCGGTACGATTCATTTCGGATATCACTCACCCGTGGGCGTGTGGTGCAAGACGGTGCATTACACTGGTGGACGGCTCGATGTGAAGGCACGTGCGGTTCAAGCGGCGCTGGATTGGATGCGGCGTAAGCTGCGGAAGTATAAGATGGAAGAGTTTCTGAGTGCGGAGGGGGGGCTCTAGGGGATTAATTAATTGCGTCCCTGACTTCCGCGTTGCGCTGATTGGCGGAGTGGGCACATTAATCAGTTCCTTTTCTAATCATCCATCATTCCTTCATTAATACGGTGCAGCCGTAAGAGTCATGTCAGCGAAAGCCTTTACATTTATCTGCGGCGACGACGATTATCTTGTTTCTGAACGAGGTAAAGAGTGGTTTGCCGAGCAGACCAAAGACATCGCGGACGATCTGTCCAAGGAAGTGGTGGATGGGCGTGCGGGTAATGTCGCCGAGGTGGATGATGCGATTAATCGCTTCACCAGCGCAGTGCAGACGCTCTCGCTGTTTGGCGATCGCAAGGTTGTGTGGTTGAAGGATGTCAACTTTATGGCCAACAGTCAGACCGGCAAAGCGCAGGGCACGCTTGATTTACTGGACAATTTGAAGGCAGTCTTGGAGACGCTCGATTCCACGCAGGTCGGCGTGCTAATCACTGCGCAGCCGGTATATAAAGTGCGTAGCTTCTATAAGTGGTGTCAGAAAAATTCTGATTTTACGGCACTGGCAGTGGATAAAAACGCGGCGACGATGTATGCCCGCATGATTCAGGATGAGTGCGAGCAGGCGGGTGTGACCATTGCGCGCGACGCGGTGCAGCTCTTGATCGGCAAGGTCAATGGCAACTCGCGTTTGATCGTGGCCGAGACCCGTAAGCTGGCGACCTATGTCGCCGACACGGGTGAGCAGATCACCGAGCGGCTGGTCACCGATCTCGTGCCGAATTTCGGTGATGCCGATTTTTTTGAGGCTGCCGATGCCTTTTATTCGTTGAAGCTCGATTGGACGCTGCAAGCACTGCGTCGCCATTTCTTTACCAATAGTGAATCGCGCCCGTTGTTGGGTAGCTTGCAATCGCGCAACCGCTTGCTGATTCAGCTGCGGGTGCTACTCGATGCCGGAGCGATTCGTCTGGGTGGGCGTGGCATCGCTAAGTCCGAGCTCGAAGCGGCGGCCCGCACCTATGGCCACCATTTCGGTGGGAGCGAAGAGAAGAGTAATCTCAACGTCTTCACTCAGAATCCGTGGTATTTAGGTAATCTAGCGGTCACCGCCAGTAAGGTGCCGCTCAAGAAACTCATTCAATTTCAAATTGCCTTTGCCGAGGCCTTTGAAGGCATTCTTGAGCGTCCCAACGAACAAGAAGAAGTGTGCCGTGAGTTGGCGATCAAATGTTTGAGCTAATAATGAAGCAATTCTGTGTGCTCCTGTGTGTGTCGCTGTTGTTTCTGCAGGGCTGCAGCAGTCTCTCGTTCGCATATTAGCCCCGCCGCCGCGGCGCCACATGGGCATGGCACTGTGAAGGTCGAGGTGCTCGCTGAATCTGATTCGTCCTGGGACGGCGCGAAGCTGCCCGCTTACCCGATCGAAGCAGCGCAGATCAGCGTGGTCAAGGTGACGATTCCCCCGCACTCGAAGTTGAACTGGCATAAGCACCCGTCCATGAACGCGGGATATATGATTAGTGGAGAGATTCTCGTGACGGCTGAAGATGGTCAGACGTGCGTGGTCAAAGCCGGAGAGGGTCTGATCGAGACCGTCAATACGTGGCACTATGGTCGCAACGATTCTGATGAGTCTGCCGAGATCGTGGTCGTTTACTCCGGCGTGAAAGGTCGTCCGCTGGCGATTCTTAAACAGTGCGAGTAGGGCGGGGCACGGCGGCCCGGATCATCTTTGGGCTAGTTTGACACTATCGGTGCGGGGGAAACCGCGATCTTACCGTTTTTTTGGTCGCATGGGGAGGGCAGAGCTGTAGTTTCTTCCGTTTTCTCAAATTTAAGAAGCTATGGAAAACATACCAAATGTATTAGCGGGGCGCTACGCCTCGAAGGCAATGTGCGCAGTCTGGAGCGCGGAAGGGCGTATCAAGTTGGAGCGTGATTACTGGATCGCCGTGCTGCGTGCGCAGAAGGAACTTGGCCTAGACATTCCTCAAGAGGCGATCGACGCTTATGAGCGCGTAAAGAGTGAGATCAACCTCGACTCCATTAACGAGCGCGAAGCGATCACCCGTCACGATGTGAAGGCGCGGATCGAAGAATTTTGCGACCTGGCGGGCCATGAGCACATTCACAAAGGACTGACTAGTCGTGACTTGACTGAAAATGTCGAGCAGCTGCAGATTATCCGAGCCTTGGAAGTCGTGCGTAACAAAGCCGTTGCGGCTTTGCTTGCATTGGCCAATCGCGCGGAGGAGTGGAAGTCACTAGTGATCACCGCCCGCACACACAACGTGCCCGCGCAGCCGACGACTTTCGGCAAGCGCCTCGCGATGTTCGGCGAAGATCTGCTCCTCGCAGTTCGCGAACTCGACCGTATTATCGACAACTATCCGGTCCGTGGCCTCAAGGGGCCAGTCGGCACACAGATGGATCTGCTTACACTGTTCGACGGTGATGCTTCTAAGGTCGCATCACTCGAAGGCAGTATTCTTGACCACCTCGGTGTCGGCGCGTCGCTCGATACCGTCGGTCAGGTTTACCCGCGCGGGCTGGACTTCGAAGTCGTTTCGATCTTTGTCCGTCTCGCATCTGGTCCCTCCAGTTTTGCTAAGACACTGCGCATCATGGCGGGCCATGAACTTGCCAGTGAAGGGTTCGCCAAGGGCCAAGTCGGCTCCTCCGCGATGCCACACAAGATGAACAGTCGCAGTTGTGAACGTATCAATGGCTTTGGCGTTATCCTTAAGGGCTACCTTACGATGGCAGGCGAGCTCGCTGGCGATCAATGGAACGAGGGCGATGTCTCTTGTTCCGTGGTGCGTCGCGTATTCCTGCCGGACAGCTTCTTTGCCATGGATGGCTTGCTTGATACCTTCATCACGATTCTCAATCAGATGGAAGTTTACCCGGCTGTGATCGACCAAGAGAACCAACGCTACGGCCCGTTTCTAGCTACGACCACGGTCCTCATGGAGGCAATCAAAGCAGGTGCAGGCCGTGAAGAGGCCCATGAAGCGATCAAGGAGCACGCGGTGCAGACCGTTCGCGACTTGCGTGCTGGCACGATCACCAGCAACGATCTGGTCGCTCGTCTGGGTGCCGATTCCCGCCTCGGTCTTTCTGCAGCGCAGCTCGCTGAAATCATGGGCCGCGCTCAAGCCATGACTGGATTGGCGACTACGCAGGTCGAGAACTTCTGCGCGACGGTTCGCGAAGAGGCTCAAAACTTCCCAGATGCATCCAACTATACACCTGGCGCGATTCTTTAAGTATTGCGTTCAGTGCGGCCGAAATTACAAAACAAGACACCTTTTAAAATTAATAGAGAATAATTACCTATGTCAGAAGAACTCGAAGGAAATTGCCTCGTCGCCCAATCCGGTGGCCCAACATCCGTCATTAACGCCAGCCTCGCCGGTGTCGTTGCCGAAGCGCTCAACCACGAGTGTATCGAAGAAATTTACGGTGGGGTAAACGGGATACTTGGCATCTTGAACGAGCAACTCGTCGATCTTGCTGCAGAGACTCAGCAAACGATCCGCGCTCTTCGCCACACACCTGGCGCAGCACTTGGGACTTGCCGTTTCAAGCTTAAGAACCAGCAGGACTACGACCGTGTGCTGCAAGTCTTCGAGGCCCACAATATCCGCTACTTCTTCTACGCTGGTGGCAACGACTCCCAAGACACTGCCGACAAAATCTCCAAGCTTGCTCAAGAGCGTGGCTATGCTCTGCGCGTGATTGGTATTCCAAAAACAATTGATAACGACCTCGTCACCACAGATCACACGCCTGGGTATGGTAGTGTGATCAAATACATCGCGACGACCGTTAAAGAAATCGCCTGCGACAATGCAGCGATGGGCCAATATGATCTGGTGCAAATTATCGAAGTCATGGGCCGTAGCGCAGGTTGGATCGCAGCCGGTGCCGCTCTTGCCAAGAGTCGCGACGAGCCAAATGCTGCTCCACACCTGATCTACCTTCCAGAAGTTGCGTTCTCGGCAGAGAAATTCATCTCTGATGTACAGCACGTGCTGCAGAAGGAGAAATACTGTGTGGTCGTCGTGGGCGAAGGCCTCGTCGATGCGGATGGTAACTTCGTCTCTACCGCAAGTGCTAGTCCTGATGCATTCGGTCATTCCCAACTAGGTGGTGCGGGTGAATACCTCCGCGGCCTCGTTGAAGAAACACTTCAAATTAAGGCACGTTCGGTTTCCCTTGGCATGTCGCAACGCGCAGCAGTGCATTGCTCCTCGCAAACAGACAACGACGAAGCCTACCTAGCAGGTCAAGCGGCTGTCGAAGCTGCGATCGCAGGTGAGACCGACAAGATGATTACACTCGTTCGCGGAGATGGTGAAACCTACACTTGCGAAACAGGCCTCGCGCCGCTTTCTGAAATCGCCAACGGCGTAAAGAAGCTTCCTGAGAGTTGGATTAACGAAGACGGTGTCAGCATGAACTACAACTTCTATAAGTATGCACTGCCACTCATTCAAGGTGAGGTGAAGGTGCCATTTGAAAATGGCGTGCCGGTCCTTGCCAAGCTTAAGATGGTGAAGATTTCTCGTAAGCTCGGTGCCCATAGCTTCGAGTAAGCCTACGCGAAAGTCATTTTAAACAGCCCCGTTCGGTTATCGAACGGGGCTTTTTTGTGGTTCATCGTCGATTAGCGGGAAAGGCATAGATGGACGGTGGATTTGCTTCTGGCTCTTGGAAGGGACGACCTCCGTGTCGTCCGGTACCGATGCAGGAGAGGCTGACATGACTAACAACCCATAGCGAATCTTGGATTTTAATGTTATTTCTAAACTGCTGGCGGTCGACACGGAGGTCGACCCTCCCCAACAGAATAGCCGCCACATTAAGCTCAGATTGGTGTTTCCCTGATAAATGACGATCAACCTTTTTGGTGACAGTCGAGGTGAAGTAGAAGCAACACGCCTGTCACTTTTTTGAGTGCAGCCCGCACAAGCGCGAACGCCACGACCCAAGCTTTGTCTAGAGTCTGCTCCTACTCTCCTTATGCAGTCTTGTTGCTCTGGTTCAGGACGGGGATCAGGGTACTAAGGATGAATACTCACTCCGCTACATCTTACCTTTGGTGTAGGAGATCAGCTGTTTTGCGATAGGAATACGTCGGTAGACGATGTCGGTTGGGTCCCAATAATCCTGATGAAAGATGACTTCGCCTTTGCTGTTATAGCGGATGTGGGACATGCCTATCGACTCTTCCCAAGTGTCGGGTGGCGTGCTTTTGAAGTCTAGGCGCATGGTCCAGTCGATGTAGAACTCGCCACCGCTACGAATCACACGATTGAAAATGAACTCAGCAGCAGTGAGCGGTTCGAGGCCGTGAAGCATATAGTCGCGTATCTCTTCAGGGTCGGAGAACTGTTTAAAAGCGTCTCGGAAATACACATCTTCCGCATACACCTCGGTGGTCTTGCTGCTTAAGTTTTCGTACGTGTAGTTAGTAAATAGATCTTCGATGCCAGCTAGCATGGTCGCCTCTTCGGGTGATCCCGCTGTTGGTAGCTGGTAGAGGGATGGGCTCGAGCGCTCAAGGGCCGATTTGTAGTCACTATCTGGGACGGTTTGAGTATGCATATCGTTTGATGAGTTTTTGCAGGCAGTCATTGCAAGTAACGCGCAAAGACTACTAATGATGTATAGGTTGCGATATCTCATTGGGAGAATTAAACGAACAAAGTCAGGATTCATTACAAATAATTCAGGTTGCTGTAAGTTTTCAGTGATAATCTCGTATATTAAAACCTATATATAGCTATGCCGAATTCAGTGACGTCCCAAATTACATCAGATAAACCGCTTAAGATTGCAGTCGTTGGTTGTGGCGTCGCGGGGCTGACTGCGGCATGGCTGCTCAACCGTAAACACGAGGTGCATCTGTTTGAGAAAAACGATTATGCTGGCGGACACACCCGCACCCTACGCGTTCCGTCTGGTGCGGATGCAGGCGTTGCGGTGGATACCGGATTCATTGTGATGAATCACCGCAATTATCCACATTTTACAGAGGTGCTTCGGCAATTGGGAGTAGAGCTGGCTGATAGTTCGATGACTTTCAGCTATTATGATCGGGCGAGTGATTATGGCTATTCCGGTAATACGTTGGGCACTTTATTTCCTAAGGCCAGTTATCTATTTAAGCCTCAACACCTGAGCCTATTAAAAGACCTGTGGCGCTTCGCTCGGATTGGTTCCCGCGACCTCAAGTCTGGTTACCTCGAAGGGAAGACCTTGGGGGAGTACTTCCAATCGCGGCGCTTTGGTTCTGCGTTCCTGAATAATTATCTCTATCCGATGGGAGCCGCGATTTGGTCTTCCCCTGTAGCGAAAATGGCAGATTTTCCTGCACAGCCTTATTTGCACTTTCTGGAGAATCATGGGCTGTTGCGCTTGATCAACCGCCCGCAGTGGAAGTTTGTCGCCGGGGGCAGCCGCACTTATGTCGAGGCCATGCTGCGTGACTTCCCGCTGGCGCCAGCGTTGTCCACGCCGCCACAGAGCATACGCCGCACTGAATCTGGGGTGCTGTTACAGATGCCCGACGGCCAGGAGCAACACTTTGATCACGTGGTCATCGGCGCGCATGCGGATGAAGCGCTGCAACTACTGGCAGACCCGAGTGACTCCGAGCGTGAGCGTCTCGGACCGTGGCGCTATCAGCCAAACAGCGTAGTGCTGCACACCAGCCCAACACACCTGCCGCCAAATCCGAAGCTGTGGTCGTCTTGGAACTTCATCCGCGAGTCCGCGCAGGCTGATACTTCGCAGCCTGTGTCGGTCAGTTATTATATGAATCGCTTGCAGAACCTAAAGACGCAGCGTGACTACGTGGTCACCTTGAACTCCAGTGAAGCAATTCCTGAGGCGCATGTGATTAATCGTACGACCCTCATGCACCCGCTTTATTCGTTTGATAGCATGGCAACACAGCCTAAGTTAGTGGCAATGAATGGGCAGCGAAATACATGGTTCTGCGGTAGCTACTTCGGCTATGGCTTCCATGAAGATGCAGTTAAGTCTGCGGTCGAAGTTGCGCAGCGCTTTGGAATCGAATTGTGAGTTGGGAGTCTCAAATATACCGAGGAAAAGTGATCCATCAGCGCATGGGTCCAGTCGCGCATGCCTTTACTTATCCAGTTACTTTCTTTGCCTTTGATCCTAAAGAGTTAACTTCCATCGCCGAGCGCTGCAGACTCTTTGGTTACAATCAGTCCAACATCCTGCGTCTAAACGATCACGATTACTTGCACGGTGAGCATCGTCCAATCGGCGAGCAGGTCGATGCCCTGCTAGGGCCAGAGGGCGTTGGGCAAGTCACGCGCATCATTACTTCGCCGCGCTATTTTAACTATGCGTTTAATCCGGTTAATTTTCATCTTCGTATGCAAGGTGCGGAGTTGATCAGTGTGGTAGCCGAGGTGAACAATACCTTTGGCGATCGGCATGTGTATGTTTTGCCAGATCTCGAGCCCGGAGTGCGCGCCAATACATGGCTCGCACAATGCCCGAAAGCGTTTCATGTCTCGCCCTTTAATGATAGATCTGGCGACTATCATTTTACCTTCCGGATCGAGGAGGATGAAATTTACTTACGAGTGGATTTGTATCGTGACGATGTATGTGTGTTGAAAACATGGATACAGGGTTGTTGCGTGCCTCTCAATACAGCCAACATCATTCGCTATACGCTGCTGCATCCTTTCGATACGGCACTCAACAGTATGCCGCGGATCATTTGGCAGGCAGCTCAGCTCTATTATAAAAAGAAGCTACAGGTGTACCAGCGCCCGTCGCCGTGTTCACCACAGACCTTGATCGATCGCGATTCCCAGTTGGAGCCGCATTCGATTATTTGAGTTTCTTTGCCAGAGGGCCGAGTGCCGCCCAGGCACGCGAATAATCTAAAGCGCACGACGCGGAGCTTATCCGTCGGAATTCTGCGATCCTTCACTTGGTAGCGAAGCGCGGCGTCTCGTCTTCAGCGTCACTGGACATTCAGGTTCTAAACGTTTGTTGACTTGCATTCCGCTAGCGATAATCGTGATCAAATCATTGCTAATCAAAGTCAGCAGAAAGTTGAGATTTCACCGCCCGAGACATGGGTGGATCGCTATGGCAATTACTTATACGCTTACGCAATGTCTCGCTTGCGTAATGCCGATGCTGCCGCTGATTGCGTGCAAGATACCTTTCTAGCCGGCATCAAAGCCTTGGAGCGTTTTGATGGCAGTCGTGATATTAAGTTTTGGTTGCGTGGGATCATGCGCAACAAGATCGTCGATCAGATCCGCAAGTCGATTAAGGAGAACAAGGTCGACATCGATAATGAGGATGAGGCCTTGCTGGAGAGCTTCTGGTTTAGATACAGCGGTATCGCCACGACGAATCCGGACCCATGGCAATTTAATCCGCGCAAGGCTTATGATAATACTGAATTCTGGGATGTGTTTAATGTTTGTATCGATAAAGTTAAACAGCCCGCCCGCCAGGCATTTGTGCTGCGTATGCTCGAAGACATGGAAACTGAAGAAGTTTGTAAGGTCATGGACATTACTCCGAATTATTTATGGGTTCTATTACATCGTGCGCGCCAACAACTCAAGGTCGCGCTCGAGGAAAAGTGGACCGGAAAAGATGTTAAGTAATTTTATTTTCTAATGTTTACCTGCAAACAAGTTTCTGACTCATTATCCAAAGGGGATTATGCTAAACTCCCTCTTGCGAAGAGGTTCTTTCTTCGGTTGCACGTGAAACTCTGCATCTTTTGCGGAAAATACAATCGGCAGGTCATGGATGGCCAAGACATGTGCCGCCACTTCAAGCAACATGAAGCCACAAATTGCAAGTGCGCGCCAGAGTTGCAAGAAGGACAGAAAGACGAGTTAAAGGCGCTGCTTGCCACGGAGTCGGCAAAGTATCCAAAAGACTGAAGATTCGGCCGAACTTTTTAACGCTAAGAACTTTGAAGTCGAACGTTCGACTCAAACTACCCAAGTTGCTTTGTTCGACGCCAATCGAACTGTGTCTAGACGCTATTGCGTAGAAGTACAACATGCTGAACATCAATCAGTTCGGCCCCAAATCCGGCTTCGCAGTAACTGAAGTAGTAATTCCATTTGCGGCAAAACTCGGCATCGAATCCGAGTGACTGCACGGTCCCTAAGCGTGTATTAAACGCATCGGTCCAGCGCTTGAGCGTCTCGGCGTAATCGTGACCAAACGAATCCATTTGTAGAACTTCCATACCGCCGGCGTTGGCCACATGGGTTCGGATCGCTCCGGGGGACGGCAGATGACCGCCTGGGAAAATGTATTTCTGAATCCAGTCGCAACTTCGGCAATAGCGCTCGTAACGTTCGTCGGGAATAGTAATGCCCTGTAGCACCGCCTTCGCGCCCGGCTTGAGTGATTGCTGAATGATCTTAAAATAGCTGTCTAAGTATTCCTGTCCCACTGCTTCGATCATCTCGCACGAAAGCACGGCATCATATTGTCCGGTCAGCGTCCGATAATCTTGTAGTGCGACCTCCGCCCGATCTGATACGCCCGCCTGTTCGAAGCAGTTCTTGGCATATGCAAATTGTTCCTCCGAGAGAGTGATCGTCTTTACGATGCAGCCACGCTCAGCCGCACGCAGTGCCAACGCGCCCCAGCCAGAGCCGATTTCTAGTACATGGTCGCCCGTTTTGACGCCTGCTAAATCAAGCATACGGTCAATTTTGTTCAGCTGCGCTTGTTCGAGTGTGTCTTCATCGCTCAAGAACCGTGCACTGGAATATGTCATGGTGGGATCGAGGAAAGTCTCATAGAACGCATTACTTAAATCGTAGTGCTCTTGAATATTCTCGCGGCTTTGCTGCATGGTATTGCGCCGCGCACGATGATATAGTTGGTTCATTTTCTTCGCTAAAATGGAGAAGCCATACTGCACACGGCCGAGCTCTTTTTGGTTTTTTGCTAACAGCGTGAGTAGCCCGCTGAGGTCGGAAGTCGTCCACAGGCCGGCTACATAGGCTTCGCCTAGTCCGACACTGCCACCCGAAAATACTTTCCTGAAGAAAGCGGGTCGCTGGATCCGCAGTTCAATCGGAGAGAAGGCGGAATCGCCACTCTGGGCGCGTGCGCCACTTGGAAAATAGATGCGTAAGCAGCCTTGGTGCAGATTGCCTAGCGCGCGCAGGAAGAGTCGCTCCAGCAGTAGTGGGCGCGGGCGATCGTCTCCTAGTGAAGCTCCGCTTGGTGTTGATTCGGTTGATGGGGTTTCCATGGAAAAAAAGTATTGGTAGTTAGCTGGTAGCGCTTGTAGGCCGCACCGCGAGAGAGCAGGGAAGAGCGTTCTGCGTGGGGAACGCCAGTAAGGAAGCGTAAAAAGAGATAAATACTAGCAGGCCCCAATAATGTAAACGGCCATTGGCTCGAATGGGCTGCAAAGGCCACATACGCCCACCAATGTAACCACTCAAAAAAATAATTCGGATGCCTAGAGTAGCGCCACAAGCCTTGCTGGCAAACTTGCCCTTGGTTGGCCGGCGCTGCGCGAAAATTTGCCAGCTGCCGATCTGCGGTATGCTCACCAAGGAGAGCGCACAAGGCGATAGCGATGCCAAGCCAGTCAAACAGTCCCCATGGAGCGTCGATGGCCGTCATGGCGATACTGACGGGGCTCATGAATAAGGCAACAAGCAGTACCTGTAACAGAAACAGCGGATAGTAATTGCGCCGCGCGTTCTTACCCCAATGCGCAGTCAAGTAGGCGTAGCGTGGATCTTCTTTGCCGCTCAGCACACGGTTACGGATTAGATACGTCGAGAGTCGCCCTGACCAGACTAGTAGCACCGCCAACACCGCGTAGCTGCGCAGTGTGGGTTCCGCCATGTTCGCAAGGTACCCAATTGCAGCAATTCCCAAGCCTGCGGTCCAGACCACATCAACCAGCGCCATGAGATGAATCCGCCAGGCCAGCAAGTAGATGAGGGTCGCCGCAACGAGACCAATACCGAGCAGTGCCAACCAATAATTATTCAACGCGCCCTCCCTCGGTCGGGCGTTGTTCGGCTTCGGCATAGATCGCTTCTGGGTAGACCTTTAGGTCCCAGACCAGCCCCAGCTTTTCAAGCCCGCGCAGCAGCAGATAGGATAAGTCGAACTCCCACCAATACATCCCTTGTCGTGCCGAAAGTGGCCAACGGTGATGGTTGTTGTGCCAGCCTTCGCCGAAGGTCAGCAGCGCAATCCAAAAGCTGTTGCGGCTTTCGTCGTCATTATCAAAGCGCTTGTTGCCGATGATGTGTGTGACCGAATTGACGCAGAAGGTGACATGGTAAACTAGAATGGTACTCAAAAAGAAGCCCCACATCACCATTTGCATGCCACTGGTACCGAGTGCCGGATAATATGTGTTCAAGCCCGCACCGACTGCATAGAGTACGCCTATTAATGAGGCGACTGGTAAGACGTGAAAGCGATCAATGAAGCGTAACTCAGGATATTTGCTCAAATCCTTGATGCGATCTTGCTGAATCGTGCCATAGGCACGGCACAGTATCCAGCCGATGTGCGCCCAAAAGGCATCTTTGATCACTGGCGAGTGAATGTCTTCTGGCTTGTCGGAGTGCTGATGATGATGGCGGTGGTTCGCTGCCCACCACATGGGGCCAAGTTGTGCGGCCGAGGTGCCGACCCAGGCCATAATAAACTGAAAGGTGCGGCTCGTTTTAAACGAGCGGTGCGAGAAGTATCGATGGAAGCCAGCCGTCAGAGCGAAAACCCGCACCACGTATGTGATTAGCAGAGCAATCACTGCGGCCCAACTAAAACCAGTAAACAAAGCGCCAAGTGCCAATAAGTGCATAATAAAGATCGGCGACGAAGCCATCAGCAAACGGTTGTCTTCATCCTTTACGGCGTGTTTTATAATTTTACTTAGCTTTTTCATATTGGTTATATAAAAATGAACGAGAGGGGCTGTAGAAACTTACAGGGATATTTAGAGTAAGTTCTTACCACCTTCGGTCGATAAGTTTTTGTAATGGCTAAAATATACCAACTCACCCGCGAACATGTTATCAATACTGATTTAAAGACCGCTTGGGAATTCCTCAGTTCTCCCAAGAACCTCGACACGATTACTCCAGATGACATGCCATTTGAGATCATCACGGATGTGCCAGACAAGATGCATAATGGGCTATTGATTGAATATCGCGTCGGTATTCCGATTCTCGGAAGCCAGACATGGTTAACTGAGATCAAGTATATCCGAGAGGGGCATTCGTTTGTCGATGAGCAACGCATTGGCCCCTATAAGCTTTGGTTGCACTACCACGAGATCACAAGTCATCCCGACGGCGTACGATTCATCGATCGCGTCAATTATGTGATGCCTTGCGGGCCCTTTGGGCAGCTAGCCCACCTGCTGTACGTTAAGAAACAACTAAAGCACGTATTCGATTATCGCGATGTCGCGATGCGCGCGAACTTGTAGCAACCGAATGCGTTGGTGGTCATCCGCGTAGCTGCTGTCGGGACGGCTGGCTGCAGCTAGGCCGCACTTTTCGATCTTATCTGCGGTTTTAGGTATCGCTGGAGGGAAACGCAGCTATTGTGTT
>Ga0209302_10000097_pt1 | contig 57175 bp, 61 predicted proteins | sample ArcOceMetagenome_2_FD_187445 | JGI IMG/M metagenome (GOLD analysis project Ga0209302, IMG submission 187445) | Marine eukaryotic phytoplankton communities from Arctic Ocean - Arctic Ocean ARC135M Metagenome (SPAdes) (version 2) | ecosystem: Environmental > Aquatic > Marine > Oceanic | place...
TATTGTCGAGTACAGAACTAGCTATAGGCAATAATACAACTGACCTTGCGAATGGTACGACATTGGGTACTAATTTAACAGGTAGTATTATAATCCCTCCTACAATAGATGACGTAAATGGAAATACTTATAATGTTACCAATGTTTACCAGAACGCATTTACTGGAAGTGGTGTAGAAAAAATACAATTTGCGGGTGATTCTATCTATACTTTAGATATACCATTGAAAGAAGTATTCCAGACGGATGAAGAAGATATTTTACATCAATTAGAGGAAGTATAAGAAAAAATCATAATATAATATATAATGAATTCAGAAGAGTTTAACTTTGAAACAATTACTGAAGTTGGTATTACATATTATATTATACCCAAAGGAACTGTATTATACCATGGAAGTAATACTATATCAACACCAGAACAGTTACTAGAAAAACGTCATACGTTTTTTGCGCTAACAAATGAATACGCAAGTAAGTATGCGAAAGAAACAGGAAATGTATTCAAATTTGAGACAAATACGGAGATACGATTAATCGCAATAGACAAACCGAATGAAACCTTATATAGGAACGCATCTGACAAAATACAAAATATATTGGATGAAAATTATGGATTTCACAACGACCATAAACGTAAATCTATTCCAGGTAAAGATAATGCTTTATCTATGTATCTATGTGAAAACAGATACGATGGATATGCTGCTAACCATATGGTAGGAGTTTCAAAATTAGGAGATGATGATCTGGACCCGGAAGTAATAATATGCGACAAACAAAATTTAAAATCTATAGAATTTATACAAAATAAAGCAGATGCTGGTCCGCCTCAAGTAGAAAGACGAAAAAAAAGGAGACAAGAAGTAGTTGAACCAGAAACACCTACAACAAATGGTCCAGGTTTATTTGGCGATGATGACGAGAGTGAAGATGATGAAAAGGGGACAGGTTTATTTGGTGATGATGATGAAAGTGATGAGGAGAGAAGACCTGGGTTATTTGGATTTAATACACCTACAAAAGGTGGAAAGAAAAGTAAAAAAAATATACAGAATGTATATAAGAACACACCAATGAAACGTCCTGTCCGTGCTGAGGATGGAACTTATACTGTAAAAGGAAAGAAATACAAGGAATTATTTGGTTCAAGAGAACAAGTGAATAATGGAACCGCATATAAAACAAAAGCTGGTCTTACGAAAGACGATATACTAATGAATAAATGGGGAAGACTTGTGTCTGCGAAAAAGTACAAAACCGCCAAGAAGGAAATGCGTTTAGAGAAACATGGATATTCCGCAAAGAAAGGAAAATTTGGATATGTAAAGAAGAGCAAGACTCGTAAAAATAAGAAAGAAAAAAAGGATTAATTGTAATATACTAGTTGTATAGTAATATTACAATTTAGAGAATATACCACTCGTAAGATAAAAATTTATTGTCAATAATATACTCTTCAAAATTCTCAAAAATGTACTTTTCAAAATAGGTCTTGCTTACGATTAATGAAGACCCAGATGAAAAGAATTTACAATAATATATGTATGCGTCATAAATCGAAATATTATGATTTAATGCTGGTGACGACACTCCATTTGTGCTCTTTTTACTACGTATGAGTTCTTTCATATTGTCTAGTGCGGTTTGAATATCTTGTTGTTTATCCCATAAGTCACAACAAATTCCGTAAATATACTTATCTCGTTCAATCTCGATGGTTGGAAAGAAATATTGTATTAAATCAATGATTTGTTTGTCGTTCAAATTAATACTTCCAATATTATTAATATTGCACCATTTCTTGAATAATGAAACCACCTCTTCTATTTCAAAATCATATTCCGAACTATCAAGTTCTACTGTCTCCTCCCAAAAATATAAAAACTTTTGAATTGCAGGTAAATGTTTGCTACATATCCCAATAAACGAGTCTTGTTCTTCGGCATAATAAATACTTAGTTTTTGCAAGAGAATATTCTTGAATGTATTCATAAACATAATAGGAGGTAGATTTTTAGTATCCAGAAAATGCTTCCATAAATATTGCATATTTTTCCATGTAATTTGGGGTGCACGAATAACCCCATCTTGATTTTCAGGCACAATATTATTTATCGTATTTTTGTCTGGCAAAGTAATGTCGAGATATTCAGTAATGAAATTGGTAATAAGTAAGCCAGTGTCCATATTCTTCACATAAAATGCTGAAAACAACAGTTCATCATCATTGCTCGATGACATTACAAATTCATCAGATGAACCGTATCGTAAAGAATAATGAGACGCTACGCATAGTAGATCTAACGACAAATTATGTATAATTTTATTCCAAACGTGTTCGTAACGAACAGTATCGTTAATAGTTACTAACCGGCAATCTGTATACGAATGATCGTGGTATTTGTTTTTGAAGGTCTGACCGATAGTGATTCCAAGCAAGAATTGACATACCGAATTCAATTCCTTGATAAACTGGCGAGATGATGGTTTAATATAGTGAATTAGATTTGAATTTTTACGATGAATATTATCGCCAATGATTGTAAGAAAATACTTAGCTTGATTTCTGGTTGCGAATAGTGCAGGGTATAATGCGTCTATAACACCCTGAATAGTAATTGATTCTGGTATACTGGTAATCAGACTTGTATCTTTGATGCGTTTCATGATATGGATTTTAGTTCTCTGTTTCCAAGACATTAAGTTTTTACCGCGCGTAATCGTAGTTAAAATTTTATGTAAAATATCATCTTCACTAATGATCTGATAATGCATCCCATCATAATAAAAAAATCTATCAGTTGCTGAATTGAAAAAATATTGGTTATCGCTTAAAAATGATTGGATAAATGAGTCTTGTTCGTTAGTTAGTTCTTCTATACGAGATAATCTTTGTTCGTGTGTATTTTTTATGTTATCAATAACATTGGGAAGTTGATTATTAATATACGAATGAATCTTAGCGGTCATCCATTCATCATCCTGATATCGCTTATAAAGATGATTTATTGTATCCGTTGATTTACCAATATATTCATCAATCGAATATTTAATGGTATTGGGTTCAGTTTGTTCCTCCATTACACAATATAACATAAAAACTTTATATTGTATTTTTTAAACTTATATCGTAACTACACTACGCGATTCTTTATCTTGACGGTACATATCTTCACTATCAGCTATACTAGATAATAAATGTTTTGAAACAATAGCATTTGTATTTAATACTGCTTCAGATGATAATACCGCAAACCATTGATACTTAGGTCGTCTTAAAATTTCATCCGCAGGTATTAAAATGCCGTATGAATCTGGATGAAATTTAATATATGCCTCTTCCATTAAATTTTCAAGCAGTATTTGTTTTCCTTGGTTATTTTTGATGCCAACTAACTCGCCCCCTTGTAAGTTCATTCGTTGTTCGTTAATAGCAGTTTCACACCAATGAGATATATCTCCAACAAATTGATTTTCATTAGAATAATGTCCCGAACTATTACGATTTTTTAAATATTCTACTAACTCCAATATAACTGGGTCGTTCTTAGAAGCACCAACAAATGACATATCTGGTGAAAACATTTTAGTTCCAGTGCTCTTAAGAAGATTTGTATTACGATTAATATTTTCACATACAAATGGCTTATTCCATGCGATACCATTATCATAAAACTGCTTTAAATTTTTGGTACAAATGAATGAATTTGGAACAGTCATACCACCATAAAAATAGATTAGTTGGAGAATACCTAATTCTCGTAAATGTGCTTTATTTGGTTCAGCAACCTTATTTAAATCAACATCCCACGAAGGAAGTAATTTGCTAAATGAGTCATCATCGATTAAACAAATGTTAAAATCTTTACCACACTGGTCTATAATCGTTTTGATAGTTAAATGAATGTACGGTTGATTTAAATCGGTAGTGTTGCGAGAATAAAAATCTTTCCATTTTCTGGCGTTTACTTCATATTTGGTATGAATCCAGATTTTTGGGCGATTATATCCATATAATGGAGAATCGTTTAATAAATATTTCTTGATTAATTCATAATCATCATTCGTTTCAAATGGTTGTTTAAGTTTATTTGCGAAGTAACTTGCTACAAAAACAATACTTACCGTGAAAAAGTAGGTTGATATGTTTTTTGAACTAAATAACATACTGTCGTGGATATATAATAGTATTTTATTTTTTCGCGGGTACAATCTATGACGGTGTATACATGACCGGCTAGTAAAATATGGTGTAGTCTATGTTGTATTTTGATTTATTATAATTAATTTTAGAAGTAAACATAACCGCTTCTTGTTTGCATATTTGACGTATAATCGTAGTGAATGAGTTATATGACATTTTTCTTTCCAAATAAAAATGCTTACCGTGATGGTAACATTGTCTTAAACTATCACAAAAGTCTATATGATATTCATTATATATCATTTTTTTATAGGCATTCATATCAATTAAATAATAATTATCTTTTTTTAGTGCTATTTTATCAAGCAGATTATATAATATATGTAATGGTACTCTCTCCTTAAATATCTGAGAATTCATTAAAATGTGGTTATATAATACTTTATATATATATATATTCCCTAAATTTGTATACTATATTATGACGGTCCATATTTCTGGTTAGTTGTTTGCTGTTTTAATTTTTCTAAATACAAAATCCCATCCATAAGCTCTTCTTGCGCATGTTGTATCCAATCCAATGTAGATAAATCAGTACGGTCTAAATTTGTACCATATTTCAATTGTCCGAAGTTAGCACGACTTACAAACTGATGTAACACACCCTTCACCACACTATCTAATTCCTCACAATTAATTGTATTCTCATCCGCCATAGTAATATTATATTTATATAATATGTCTTTATGTTAGTAACGACTGTAAGTTATTTGTAAATAGGGCTAATTCGATTTCATCTTCATGGACGTTATGGACTATGGTAATATATTTACATAAAAATGGTATAATTTCGTATTTGATATCTTCACTTAAAATGGGTGTTTGTTTTACAAATGAAATAAAGTAATCAAGAATGTCTATAACTGAATATCCATAATCAAATATATTGTATAACGTATATATTGCCTTATGTGTCTCATTATTACGGATATGGGTTATGTATTTTTCAAGTATATCGTCTGAAATTGTAGATACAAGGTTCTTGCACAATTCTATGTTTATAGGCTTGTCTAATATATAGACCTTTTCGATATAATTAATCATTAGACGAATAGAATTATCTGCTATTTTCAATAGATATTCTTTCGATTCTTCATCTATAATGATTTTCTCGGTTTCTATAATTTTATTCATAACACAAGTAATGTCGGTTTGTGTAGGTTGATCTATCCGAATAATATGTGTTCTGGATTGAATACTCTCTATCACCTTTTGGAGATTACCGCATACTGAAATAAAATGAATATTATTCTTGTATTTGTCAATGTAATTTCTAAAAACTTGTTGACTTTGTTCGTTAATGCTGTCAATATCATCTATAATAACCATTTTCTTTTTGCCGTGGATAGAACTTCTTGACTGACAAAAAGTTTTCATTTCAGTTCTAAAATACTGAATTCCCTGTTCTTTTAGATTATTAATAAACAGTGTATTATATTCTGGGAATGAATCGTTTTTAGATAATCCATAATATTCGCGTATAATAGCATACAATAAAGTGGTTTTTCCGGAACAAGCATTCCCTACAAATAACAAATTTAAATTGTCTATATCAATGAGGGTATGTAAAGTTGATTTAAGTTTATCACTTATGTAAAAATCATTTATATAGTACGGTTTATATTTATTGATAAATGTGCTGTCTACTTTTGATTTCATATTCTATGGTGTATAACATATTTTGATGAATTTATATCATTTATATAAAATATTATAAAGACATATGCATTATTAATATAAATGCCTTCTCATTATGAAATATTAGGGATAACTAAAGACGCATCCGAGATTGAAATCAAAAAGGCTTATCGTAGTGCTTCGTTAAAATATCATCCCGATCGAAATTCGAGCAAAGAAGCAGTAACCAAAATTCAAGAGATAAATGAAGCATATGAAATACTAAGTGATAACGATAAAAAAAAAGAATATGATAATGAATTGAACGGAGTAAGAACGAACCCATTTCAACAGATGAATACAAATTTAAACACCGAGTTTGGTGACATTAATAGTATGTTTAACATGATGTTTAATGGTAGACCACTTCATCCAGGTATGCCAAACGTTCAAGTATTCAGAAATGGAAACTCTACTACACATGTTTTTACCAGTAATTCAAATATGGGGCCTCCTCCTATAATGACAAAGAACGTTGAAATAACATTCGAGCAATCATATTCAGGATGTTCTATTCCGATAGAAATTGAACGATGGGTTCAACAAGATAATAATAAAATCCCAGAGGTCGAACAATTAATGATTCAAATACCGGAAGGAGTCAATAATAACGAAACAATATTATTAAAAGAAATTGGAAATAGGAACCAATATGGTAAGGGCGATGTAAAACTTATTATACGCATAAATAATACTACTGATTTTAAAAGACAAAATTTAGACTTATTTTGCGATAAAGAATTATCACTTAAAGAAGCACTATGTGGATTTTCATTTGAATTTATACACATAAATGGGAAAAAATTGTCTATAAATAATAATAATCCAGTTACGATAATCAAAGAAGGTCAATGTCAGGTTTTTAAGGGACTTGGAATGAAGAAAAACGGGCATGGTGGGAATCTAATTTTTACATTTCATGTTAAATTCCCAAGTGAATTAACCGACGCACAGCGCGCACATCTATCGGATGGATTACCATAAAATATTCTTCATAAAAAGAATATTTTAGAATTTACTTAAGATGAAATTCGCTTAGTAGGAATATCTTTATCAACCAAGTAAATCGAATTTTCGGTTACGACAATGAATTCCGACCCAGATTTAAAGATCTTTGTGATAGGACTGGTGTACTCATCCTCGCTCTTGACCAATAGTTTCTCTTGTGTGTCCTTAACGCCAATTAATGATTCCTTCTCAATTGAGGAAGTCCAGTAATCCATCATGATTGGTTTATCATCGATAATTGACAACTTTGTAACATGCTGCATAGTAGCATTTTCGGGCAATCTGTAATTGCTAGTGGGGGTCATTGCGGTAGAATTATCTTGCATTTTATAATATAGAGTATTACTGTGACTATTACTTTAAATAGTTAAATTATTAAGTATATTATATTTGTATATTTAGTGCTACTTTGCGCGTAATTCTCAAATCTTAAATATACATATTATGTAAGTCTTGATGAGTGGGTATAAAACAAATAAGCAACAGATTATAGAAACTTATTATGATGTTTTAAAAGATTGTATCGATAAAATAAAATCATCCGAGATTATAATCACTTCAAAACACTCTAACCAAAGTTTGTCGGTAGGTATAAATGCTATCCATCGTGTATTTGAATACACATTATTGAAAACGAAACAACTGGACAAAGCTTATTATCAAGCACAGCAAGCATATCATTATTTTATAGAATATATAGAGCAGGTAAATCAATCACACATTGTGAATGGACTGAATCACAAAGATGCGATTATGTTCGTTTATAAAAAGGCGATTTTTGATATTCACGATGGAAATGAAAGTGAAAAGACAAACGCCTTAATGAATATCATGTCACACTCTTCCGAACAAGTTAATATTAATGATAAAGAATGGAGAACCCTCTTTATACGGATGTCTAAGTGCATAAATACGGTATTATGTTGGAATAATTCCTTATATGATTTTAAGTTTAGACTTGAAATATCCGACCGTTTTTTTAAAATGTACTTATTAAATATTGAACGTTTGGATTTCACTATGTATTATCTAGAGTATATACATCAAAATTTTCCAATCAGTGAAGAAAAATACATCGAAGTATTAAGCAAAATGTTATCTAAAAGTGAAAAAAACAAACGCATACGCAGTGGGTCGATTACCGACCAAGAAAAAAACGAAGTGGTTTTTAACAAAATATCTGTGGGTAATAGTATATTTAAACAAAAACTGAATACGCTTAGCACGAATGAGTTTATAAACTGGTTATATGATTAGACGTATATATTACTTCATTATTTCATCTAAGTATTCACGAGTTAATATTATCGTTTTTTTCCTAATTTTTTCTTTTTTGATCTTTATTTCAGATGTCACATTTTTTACTGCGATATTATAATATTCGTTGTGTAGGATTTGTTTTATGGAATCATAAACAAATCTTAATATACGTTCCGTACAATTGCCTACAATCAGACAACTGCCTGTACGAAAAATCATAAATGATATTTCTGAATATTTTTTTGCGCTATCAAGTTCGCTCATTTTCATAGTTCTATCGGAACGTATTAGTTTTCCGCATTGTTGAGTTCTATCAAATCCAATTTCATGATTGAAATAAAATTTACATTTTACTCCGGGGTAACTACATGGGTCATATGCGGTTTCTATATTATATGTGGAACTACGCAATATATTATGTAACCTATCACGATCGATATAAAATCCACAATTAAAATTTGAATTTATTAAAACATTACTTTCTATATCATGTGGTAAAAATTCTAACGGGGTGTCATGAATGTATGGTGTCAATAGTTCTAGTATCATGGATTTTACGATATATAACATTTCCAGGTTTAATACTCCTGGTATTTCTAGTTTACCCGTATTAAACACTTTCACGTGTATCTCGCGGTATTTTTCTTGAAATTTGAATCTCAAAATAAGAGCAAAGCAATTATAAAACGCATTTTTTACCTTACCGCGACAAGTCATTATGTCCTTTTTTGACATGCCTATAGTTATTTTACGTTCGTCTTTGAATTTGATTCGCCTCGCATCTGGACTATTGATTTGCTTAATAATTACTTCATTATAATAGTTTATATTCTCTAATTTATGAGAATAACAATCCAATTCTTCTTGTGTTTTTGAGACTATTTTTATTTGTTTTTTTATTACACCTTCTTCTGGTTTCCAATAATCAATTATAGGAATCATCCAAAATATGGTTTGAATATCTATGTGTTGGTTTAAAAACAATACCTTAGTTGTTGTTGATATATACAAATCTTCACATATAGGGACATCTCCGGTAATTTCGTCTACCTCAATATTATTTACCTTATTATAACTGCTAGATTCTTTATCATTTGTTGACGGCATAGTGAGTGATGTAAAATCATATTCATTCGTATCTTGCCCCGATATGAAACTGTTCCATTCGTCATCTATCATATTATCCATTTATATTTACTATTAAAACAATATAGATACGTTTATGTTGTTTCAATTTTATATGTAGCTACCAGTAAAATTTACACAAAAGTAGTCTATAATAGAATTTAAGTCGGCATTCTCGGAATGGGTTATTACTTCTATATTATCTAAGAATAATTGGGTTGTGTTATGAATCTTATTGCGGAGAATGTAATTGAAATATTTTATCATTATACCTTTCTTGTCAATGTTATATTTTATACTAATATGTTGAATAAACGCCTTTAGTTCGGTTACATTCTCTACCCGATGGAGGTCGTATATTTTGTCCCAACTATCATTCGTAATAATACTACCGCTCCATTCTGATAAATTCTGATTTAACTGTATGAAATTTATCATACTACGAATATCTGACCTATATGTTTTTTGAATGGTTTGTATATCAATATCAGACAATTTTAATTTTTCCACATTTGATACATTTTTTATGAATTTATAAATTTCAGGTTCAGGCAATTGATTGAAACGTACACATATAAACTCACTTTGCAATGATGTAACTAACTTGCTTATGTAATTACATATTAAACAAAAACGAACGTTATAATTAGTTGACTGCATTAAATATTTTAATGCTTGTTGTGCGTTTTTTGTCATATAATCAGCTTCATCTAATATTACAAACTTAATACCTACTTCAAAAAAACTGTTTGATTTTACAAATTGTTGAATTTGATTACGAATGATATCAATACCACGTTCGTCTGACGCGTTTAAATGTATGACATTTTCTTTATTTATCTTACTATGTTTTCGTTGATGTTCGTTTATTAAGTTAATAATGGTGGTTGTTTTTCCAGTACCAGGAGGACCATAAAATAATAAATTTGGAAAATAATCTTTATTAATTATATTTGTAAATATTGTTCGGTTTGTAGGGTCTAACACGATATTTGAAAATTCACTTGGTCTATATTTCTCAACCCATGGGACGCTTTGTGTAATACTTGTCATATATAGATTACACACAATTTCCATTTATGTCGGTTCAATATGAATATCTAAAAATTGAATTTAGTTGTTTTTGTTTATATTTTATAAAAATCATATAATAATAATCTATCAGACAATATACGGAATGTCGAATGGAACCAGTGGATATTTAGAATTAATCATTGGACCTATGTTTTCGGGTAAAACTACTCGGTTGATAGACGTATATAATACTCAATATGCGAACAATACCAACGCAAATATTAAGGTTATTAATTTCAGTGCTGACACTCGGTATCATGACTCTATGTTATCTACACACGATAAGGTTATGATACCTTGTATATTTTCAAACACCATAAAGGAAGTATGCGAAGAACAGATGATACTCAATTATGATACTATACTTATTAATGAAGGACAGTTCTTTCCCGACCTGTACGAATCCGTATGTGAGTTGGTTGAAACGCATAAAAAAAATGTATATGTGTGTGGGTTAGATGGCGACTTCCAGCGTAATAAATTTGGTAAACTGTTAGACTTGATCCCTTTATGTGATAATATTATCAAATTAAAAGCGGAGTGTGTTAAATGTAAAGGTCAGGCAATATTTTCAAAGCGACTATCAACCGAAGAACAACAAATTGTTATTGGTTCCAATAATTATGCACCTATGTGCCGTGAATGTTATTGTAACTAACAATATTATATACCCTACCCAATAATACTCTTTTTCTTACGTATATTACGTCAAATACATTTAATAAACGATATAGAGTTATTTGAATTAATTCTTTATATAAAGCGTTATGGAATTATCCCCCGAAGAACCTATAAAAAAAAAGAGAGGACGTAAAAAGAAGTCTGAAACAATAGATAGTATAGATACCGCACCAGAAGAAAAAATACCTAAGAAACGAGGACGCAAACCTAAAGGAGGGAAGTTGATAGTAAAACCAGATGATATCAACGACGAGAGCAATAATATTACGAATATTATTCTACATTTGAAATGTTCTATGGATGATATGTCTTCTCAGAATACCAACTTGGGTCATTATGTAAATGACCCATTACAATATAATCCATTGGCACCACCAATTGTGACTAGTTATGATACTAACGCTTCGAATAATTTTGCTATATATGATCCAATCAAACAAGATACATTGCCCGATGGCGAACCTAACCAGATTCAGATACATGTATCTGAAGAGAATACATGTAGTCTATGTAAAGGATTAGTTGAACCCGCAGTTGACACCGGCAATCAGTCTATTATGAATACAGATGCCGATACGGATAGCATAAGTATGAAAGATATTAATATGAAATTAAAGGAAATTAAATTACAATTATATAAATCAGATTATCCCGACAAGAAGTCGGCCTGTTTTTGGTGTACGTATGAATATGATAATCCGTCTTGTTATATTCCAAAGCATAATTTAGATAATCAAATGCAAGGATATGGTTCATTTTGTCGTCCGGAGTGTGCGGCTGCGTATTTAATGAAAGAAAACATAGACGATTCTATTAAATTCGAAAGATATCATTTATTAAATCAAATATATGGGAAAGTTTATAATTTCAAAAAGAATATTAAACCTGCTCCAGATCCGTACTACTTATTGGATAAGTTTTACGGAAATCTATCAATACAAGAATATAGAAAACTGTTAAAATCAGACCATATGTTATTGGTTGTTGATAAGCCAATGACGCGAATATTACCTGAGCTGCATGAGGAGAATGAAGACTTTATGAATAATTATGCTTCGGGGACAGCTAATAATACAGGGGTATATAAGGTAAAGAAACAGAGCGAAAAGAAGAAAGGTCCAAGTAAAAGTGAAATTATCAAAGAAACTTTTGGTCTATAATTATCCTAGAATTGAAAGAAACGATATAAATGGATTATCATAGATACAGTATATGACAAATACAGTATCTATTAAACCTATGGGGGGGCTTGGAAATCAACTTTTCCAACTGTTTACTACTATATCATATGGGTTGGAAAATACATGTGATATTAAATTTCCATATACCGACCAATTACATACAGGAACTATACGTAACACATATTGGAATACATTTTTAATTGGATTGAGGAATATGACAACATACAACCCATTGTATAACGAATCAAATGAATTGTTAATGTCAATGCCCGTATATAATGAGAAGATGTTCGAGTATAAAAAAATACCAAAACCAAAAGGTCCGCAAATGTTACTACATGGTTATTTTCAGAGTTATAAATATTTCGATAAACATTGGAACGCAATCAAAACAATGATACAACTCGAAGAACAGCAGAATATCATCAAAACGGAATATGCGGATTTGTTTTCAGAAAGAGAAACTGTTAGTATGCATTTTAGGTTTGGCGATTACATAAATATTCAAGATTGTCACCCGATTATGCCATTTAATTATTATTATAATGCTATTTGTAATTTGGTGATGCAAAAAGATAAAAATTATCGGGTTTTGTATTTTTGCCAAGATGCAGATAATGTAAAAGTTTCTTTGATAATTGACCGTTTGTCAGGTATGTTTCCAAATATAGAATTTGTTAAAGTTGACGATTCGATTTGTGATTGGAAACAAATGCTTATTATGAGTATATGTTCGCATAACATTATCGCAAATAGCACATATAGTTGGTGGGGTGCGTATTTTAACTCAAATGATAAGAAAATTGTGTATTATCCGAATAAATGGTTTGGTAAATCGCTAACACATAATACTACCGATTTATTCCCTAAGGAATGGGTCAATGTATATTGGTAAATATAAAATTGAAAATGATATAATAAGATGTTGATAGTAAAATATAATATTATAACCATGGTATCTAAGACTGAACTAACTGACAATTATACTGCTATTTCTAGCATACCTATAGTTAAGAAAACTCTTAGGTGCGTTAGTAGGTTGACTAAAGAAAATAAGGCACTTGTTAGCGAAAATAAGATGTTAAAGAAAATGATCGACGCATTATTTGATAGGCAAACTGTATCTATGAAACCAGGTTGCTGTGGATGTTGCAATGTAAATCAATCTTTACCAGAAGTTTATATTAAAACGGAAAAGGAAGCAGTTGACGTTGATCTTTCACAAAGTACATCACTCACTGGTGAAAATATTGTGTACGAGTTGTCTGATGAAACTACAAAAAACGTTGATGATGTACCATTAACAGGTGAATTGGTATCAGAAGTAACTTGCGTGAATGAAATTGATATTAAAGTAGAGGAATCTACTGATGAGGAGGAGGAAGAGGTTGAAGTAGAGGAATCGGTTGAGGAGGAAGAGGAAGAGGTTGAAGTAGAGGAATCGGTTGAGGAGGAAGAGGAAGAGGTTGAAGTAGAGGAATCTGCCGAGGAAGAGGAGGAAGAGGTTGAAGTAGAGGAATCTGCCGAGGAAGAGGTTGAAGTAGAGGAATCTGCTGATGAGGAGGAGGAAGAGGTTGAAGTAGAGGAATCTGCTGATGAGGAGGAGGAAGAGGTTGAAGTAGAGGAATCTGCTGATGAGGAGGAGGAAGAGGTTGAAGTAGAGGAATCTGCTGATGAGGAGGAGGAAGAGGTTGAAGTAGAGGAATCTGCTGATGAGGAGGAGGAAGAGGTTGAAGTAGAGGAATCTGCTGATGAGGAGGAGGAAGAAGAAGTATATGAAATCACTATTAAAAAGAAGGCATATTATACATCAAATGAAACAGATGGACCTATTTATGCTATTACCGATGATGAAGATATCGGCGACCAAATTGGCGAATTCAAGAACGGGAAAGCAACATTTTATAAAAAGAAGTAATTATTAGGTAATATCGACTGTATCATCTCTCACAATAAAAAACATGTGTATATACACCTGTTTTTTATTTTGTTCATATCCATATAACTGCAATATCAAAATTTATTTTATGTTTTTCTTTGTTTTATTCTTATATCCTTTAGGTTTTCTGCAGTTTTTTGCTGATTGGGTTCTTCCTCCTTTAGATGTAGACATAGGTTTTTTATTTTCATATGCCAGTATCTTATCCAATACAGTTGAGTAAAACTCGTACTTTAATATATCATTCTCTATATTTGGCAGGTTAATAGGTAATTGTGATTTATCCGTCTTACGTTCAGTTAAAATACCGATTTCGGATTTATATCTATCTTTTAATCTAGTTATTTGGTCCATAAACGTGGTTGTCTTTGTTGTAGTTGATAATGATTTACTAACGACCGCATATAATTCTTGGTTCTTCTTTATAAAATCGATTATATTATTATTCACCAAAAAGGGACGAATTTTATTTACTATGTTCGTATTTTCGGTTAGGTTGAAAACTTGAGAATAAAATAACTCAGCATTTACCGCATTATTGCTGGTTTGTTCGGTGGGATTATTCTTATTCATTCTTTCGGTGGGATTATTTGTTAATGTATCACTATTCGTTATATTGGATTTTGTTGTTTTCATATCATCAACTGAATATATCGATTTTGTATTTTTTACTAATTTTGATGATTCTGTATTGTATACAATATTATTTAATAAATTTCCTAGATACTCATCCGTATAAGGGCAATATACTTCTTTTTTATTTTGATCGTTGACTTCACCATCTATTAAATCCAACATGACAAAAATCTCTTTTTCAGGGGAATTGTCATTCATACCTATATTAATATCATCAATACCTATATCAAGCAACTTTTTATCTATGGTAATGTTTTTTTTGTTTAGCATATAGCGGTCGTACAACTTTTCAAATATATCATAGAAACTATCGGTATACTTATTGTATTTGGTTATAAGTTCAATATAATCGTCTTTGCTAGATGAGTCAGATATTTTTTTTTCTAGGACTAATAATTCGTCTTTCAGATCTTCTTTTTGTGCGGATGATAACACTTTGTCAGTTAGAAACTGATATAATTGTTTTTTTGTCATTTTATCAATCGCTATGTCGGGGGCACTATTTAATTCCATATTAATGCTATTCTGTATTTCATTGTTAGAAGATTCGCGAGAAGGGCTTCGCAAACTGGGTAATATCCTATTTCGTAAGTTATATGATATTTCATTAAAATTTACCTTGCTTGTTGCTGAACGGTTTCTTTCTATACGTAGTTTTTCAGGATCATCTGGGTACCTTGTTTTATATTTATTGATTACCTTTCCTACTTCTTTCACTGCGGCATTATACTTTGGGTGATTCACTGTATCATTCAACCATACGGCTTTTGTTATGGTATGAGGTTTCCCGTTTATTTTTATATACGAGAACTTTGTATTAAAAGGATTATAGAAGATAGATTTAGCTGAGTCGGTTTTGTTAATTACGTCTAATGATTGATGAATGTTATTTACTATAAAATATTTTGTCGAGAACAGTAACCTAAGCATTATCATCACATTTTTATTGGAAATATAAGTAGCATCCGTTATAGTTGTAATTATTTTGTGTTCGTTTAACATTTCTTGAAAATTCTCCTTATTAAAAAAAATGTTTACGATCTTATCATATTCCAATTTAGATAAATAATCTTCCGGGTATAATTGCGTCGTTGTTATATATGGGTATTTTTCAATATCAGAAAAGGATTTATGTTCTGGATGATATAGCACATCTTTTGTAAATTCAATCGGTTTGCTATTTTTTACGTTTGTATTTAACGTTATTTTCAATTTTTGAATGTCTAAATTCATTTTGATGTATACTAATTATATTATGCAAATATAATATTCGCATAATAATACAGTCATTACTTCATAGAAAACCCTTCGAAGTTCTCGTCTATCATTTTATTTTGTTTCTTTGCTTTTTCTAAAATGTCTTTTGCTTTTTTGATTTCGTCATCAGTTACCTTGTCTGAATTTGCTACATCGTTGTCAATTAATGTTGTGTGATAATCCTGAAAATCTTCAGATAAAACACAGAATACACTATCTTCATTAAATAAATATTCAGTGCATATAGCGAACACAAATGTAATGAAGAAAGCTATGTATATGTCACGAGTACCCATCCATGCGATAGAGAACACCAACAATTGACGACTAAAGGTATACTTTAAATACGATTCCATGGATTTACTCAAACCTATATTGACGTATTTGGATACTATATTTAAGGTTATTATCATTAATCCAGCGAATACTTTACTGTCATTAATACGTTGAATATTTGAATGTAAATAGTCAAACATACTCTTTACATCAGACTTTACCATCGTATTTATTTACATTATGTTTAGATTTTCCTTTGAGAACTTTGGTAGTAATTTCGTTTCGGTTTTTAATTTAGATTCAACAATAGAGAACTTGCATGTAGGAGAACACGCATTGCAGTATTCATTTTTGAATTTTAGTTCAGGATATACATGTTGTGCCATCTCGTCTCTCACATTCATATCCTTATGTTTTAGCACACCTTTTTGACAATGTTCTTTTCTAAATTCATCCTGAACGGGACCATTCTCGACGACGTTGTTATCACTGGATTCGTAGTTTTCAAAAGTTTCAATACCTTTTACACCACAAGCGTTGCAAGATTTAGCGGATTTTGTTTCATTATATTCGAGTTCGTCTTCTTCATCTTCTTCTTCTTCTTCTTCTTCGATTGTATCGAATGATTCAATGTTTAGCATATTTTCTCTACAATCCATTTGATAAAACAAAATAATCAACGCGCAAACAAATAATCCGAGAACTTTATCAATTGTTGTGTAAAATAGTATTAGAAATGCCGCCGTTATCTTTCCTAAAATTGTATGACTAAATTCAACACATCCTTGATACTGTGACAACAAAACAAACATGGCAATGATGGGTATGAACTGAGCTATCGTATTTTGTGTAAGTTTCATTATATAAATAGGACCACATTTTCTTTTATATCGTAATTTGGTTCGGGATTATCAAATTAATATCTGCTTATTTTTTAAATACCAATAAATATATAAATCATGTCTTTAGTAGCAACAGCATCAACATGGACTAATGACGAAACATCTAATAAAAAAAGAATACCTAGTATTAGAAAAACTGTAAAAATAAGACCACAAGAGAACACTAATGAATTCAAATATGAAAATAATGGTTCTGGGGGAATAGAACAATTTAAAAATACGAGCGATGAACGTACTTCTCGGGTAACTGATTTATTAGATAAGATTACTTCTTCAGGTAATGATGATGAAAATAACAAAATGGGTGAATTTAAACCATTATCTCCCCCCGAGATGAATACAAATAGTGACTATCATGATGATACTGAATTGAAACAGTATATACCTCCCATGCCTAAGTTTTCGGGAGGAGCGGCTTCAGCGAATATTTTAGGTGAAATGAAAAATTATGGGGCAAATGATACCCATTCTCAAACGCTCAGTAATTATACCCAAAGTTATAGTGATAAACCCACAGCAGTATCCTCTCCATATTACGCAAAGATGGGTATTTCTAGTTCGTCTTCTTCTGGAGAAACTCAACTAATGGAAAAGATAAATTATATGATTCATTTGTTAGAGGATCAGCAGCACGAAAAAACCGATAACATTACAGAAGAATTTTTACTATACACTTTCTTAGGCGTATTTGTTATCTTCGTAGTGGATTCGTTTGCTAGGGCTGGCAAATACACTCGTTAAACACAAACTAAATATCAATAAAATGTTCTATTGATATTTACACAATTTGAAATGACTGCTAAATATGATGATTTTGTATAACATCTTCTATATTTTCCTTATTTTTTTGTAAAATTGGGAGAATGTCTTGAAAATACATACGAATTCTCTTGTGTTTTTCAGTTATATTCACATATTGAATAACCATATCACGTAATATTGTAATATAGTCCATATGTTCGATAAACAGTTCGTTCAATTCGAAATTGTTATGTAGTTCTCTTATTGATATTTCATCATTGTTATTATTCTCTTTACGAATTTTCGCAAATTGTTTCTTATAATTCGTATCAAGATTATTTACATATTCCATAGTGAATTCAGGTATTTCAACTTCACCTATATTATTTTCTACATCACGAATATTATTGCATCGAAACAAATATTCATTCATTCTACTATCTATACATATTTGAATTTTATGTGATAATTACCGTGAAGAATGGGCGGAAAATATTACATGTTGTAAGTAATGAAGAAGATTTGGCGATGAAAGGTTTACTCGCAATGTCAAATGATAAAAATAATGAGTCTGATGACGAAGAGGTTGGATTTTAATGGAGGTTATTATACTGATATTGGGAATACTGAAATTATGGATGAAAGCACACTTGAAAATATAAAGTTGAGTGTTGTTCCACATGAAGGTGTTCATAAAAATATAAAGTATATAATTTTAATACATATTCCTTTTTGTATTTTTATTTCCTTTTATTGGTTTTTATTTTCTTTTTGCGATGATCCTTGCGAGTCTTTCTAGCTTTTCTAGTTTTTTTAGAAGATTTCCTACCACCAACTATTTCTTTTTTGTGTTCTTCTACTATTGCTGTCTTGATTTCTGGGAAGTGTGTTTTCGTAATCTCATCTTCTACCATCGTGAGAGCCGTGTTGCCAAAATTATCCTCCAACGTAATATCTGCTCCTTTCTTTAATAATTTTTTCACAATTTCTGGGCGACCCATCGTGATTGCCTGCATGAGAGCCGTTCGGCCATGCTTACCCTTCACATTCACATTAATTCCTGTTTGTTCTAGTAGCATTTCCACTATTTTTGTGCCTCCAGTCCTGCTTGCTATGATGAGTGCCGTGTTGCCATGATTATTCTTCACATTCACATCAATTCCGGGTTGTTCTAGTAACGAACCAACTTTTTCTACCATTCCAAGTTCAGTCTCCCTATGGAGAGCCGCGGCCCCATAATCATCCAGGGCATTCACATCGGCACGCCATAGTGACGAATGGCGTGCCCCACTACCTCTCTGCGTTTTGGAACGAGTTTTTCTATTTTTTTTAGTAGTAGCCATTATATTATACTATAACAAAACAAATTCTAGTAGTAGTAATATATGGAAATTTATAATTGTAAGATTACTAAATAATTAGTTTTTTTACGATTTGTTAAACTACAAGTTTTTCAAACTGAAGATTTATATAAAAATGATTTGGTCCCTTTTCATAAACGTGATATTAGTCCGACACTGAATACTGAAATCAATAAAACTATATTTAACATGGGAAACAAAGGTGGAATGAAAACAAAGAAACGAAAAACAAAGAAACGAAAAACAAACAAAACGAAGACTAACAAAAAACGAAAAACGAAAAATCAGGTAATAATTAGTGTTTTTTCTGGTAATAATGGAGAACAAGGATAAATGAAATTATACAAATAATAAGCGGTTTTATTGTCAAATGTCGGTTTATTATATAAATCCCATAGAGAAACGATGTGGTTACTGTGACCGATGTTCTCAATCATTAACATTTTATATTTGTTTTGTTTCTCTTTTAATATTTTACACATACTATTTATAAATCCACTGTAATAAACATTATTATCACTTATATTTTTTATACTTGTTGAGAACATTAACACATTTCCTTCAATGTCTTCATATTCAGTGTATGTATTCTTAAAGAAATAGATGCCATAAACATGTTCTTTATGTCGTAGACAATATACATGCAGTATTCCGGCTTTTATCTGTGATAAATAATATGCGGTATCCTGCAATACACACATATCGAACATGTTTTCAACATTTTCATAATCATTATGTGTCATATTATACAGATAATCTGTTAAAATGTGAATATTTGTAGACTCTATTCTGATTAATTCACAATCTGGAGGCAATGCGATAGGGTGTAGAACCGGAATATAATAAGTGAATGTATTGTACTTTACCAATGGTATAACCCCTTCAAATAAATCTATCTCTTTTTTGATTAAAGATATGAGAACATTCGAATTATTACTTCGTTGGTTATATTCGTGTGTCTGCAGCAATGTTCTATTTAATTTTTTTGTATCTTGTTCTCGTTTTACACATAAATAATCAATAAAATATAACAGTTCGGCAGTATATGCTTTCTCGGTCAATGTAGGACGATAAAACATCTTATATGGTCTTGATGTAACACATCCATTGGGTTCAGGGTTTACTATTATCGATGTCTTCTGTTCTCCCTTAGTTTGAATCACCTTTTCGTGGAATAGTGATACGTAACATGGTTCACTTGTTCCCGTTAATATTGTATCTATTTCTTTTTCTGTAATCGTATGTAAGATTTTTTCAGAAGGAATATAATAACATTGAAGTAGATTTACTAGATTTTGTTTCATGTGTTGAGAACATTCACTATATGGAATTGTTTCTATTTGATGAAAATCACAGTATTTGGTCTTTACTGGACGATATTTATATATAATATAAGGAACACTGTAGAAATAACGCCAATAATCGTAAGTGTGAAATACTGGTTGATTATTCCAGAACGGATATCGTATTTTTATATAAGCAAATAAAACCAAGAAGAAGAAAAACGTAGAAGAAAAAATATATTGAATCATGAATCTAATATATTTTGGTAGTTAATTTGTGTAGTTTATCCGTATTAGTGGGGTCTTTCTAGAATATATAAGTATTGATTGTCATCGCCCAATGTTTCCATATCGGCTTTGGCGTGAAAGATAAAGCCCGTTTGATTTGCCATATCTAAAATGTCACGAATATCTTCCATATATAGAGTTTCTTCATTATGACGAACGTGGCTTGTCAACTTATCTGTAAATGTCTCAGTAAAACCTACTATATTTGTTTCTTCTAAATTAACTGGAAATGTATAGTTTGCTTTGTATTTAAAATCTTCATACTCAGATACCACTCGCGTGCGTCTTTTATTTTTTCCGGGCACCAAGGAAGGCCACTCAATTTTGAAAGTATCTTTTGGTTCAAACATACTAAAACGTTTCCTATCAACCAAATGGATAATTAAATAACTATTAGGTATCATCCAGTGGTAGCAATTCTCAAAGAATTTCTTTTTATTTTTGAATTGGTATATTGTTGTTTTGGTGCATAATATATGGGTAAAACTAGCACGGTCAAATGCTAATGGATCTTCTATATTGGCATGAATAAAGTCATTGTTAGGATACTTGGATTCAGCATATTCAATCATATCACTTGATTTATCTACACCATACGCCTTATACCCAGATTGATGTAACATATCTACACTACGGCCAGTACCGGAACCTATATCCAAAAATACACTATTATTCACATCTGGAGATGTTAACCGAATTATCTGGGCTAGTTCCCAATCGGTTTGTTTTTCTGTATCATGTAAAATATCATATATGTCAGCAATAAAACCATCATATATATCTTCATTTCGTTTGTATACATAAGGTTTGGTTTGATTAAACCCTTCTACAGCTTCATATGGTGTTTTGGTATTCCTTATTAGTTTTACACTAGCATATACTAACGCAATTGAGACTAACCACTTGTATGTCATGTTGTTGGAATTTGTAGATGTTAATATAGAATTTATGTATTTTATCATGGTATTAGTAAATTATATAATAAACCATTATATAATTTTGAATTATCAATTTTTATTTACATAGAGTTACGCAACTGTGTACGTGTATGGTTGAAAAATTGGTCTTTACCTATAGTAGTGTTTTCAACATTCGGGTGAGCGCGATTACTAAATGTGTTTTGTGAGAATAACCCCAAATGCGGCTGTTCGGATGGTCGTGAAACGACCGACACTTTATATAAATCACTATTCGATGAAGGTACGTACACGTCTTGTCCTATACCATCTTGCATTGCGAATGTTTGGTTGCGTAATATGGTTTCTGTATCTATGCCATTCATATATCCAGAAACAGAACCTTTCGATACTGCAGGAGTAAAGTTAGCACCTTGATTATAATCTACATATGGTAATCTCTCCTCAGTAACTGGTTTGCGACGATTTACTACAGGGAACAATGCGTATTTTGTAGGCACTGGACGTATATCAAAATTAGGTTCTAATGGCGAATCCGCAAACTGACGTCCATTAAGACGTGTATTAGATTCATCTATATTTGTATTTTGTCTGTATTGAACGTCCCTGTGGGTGCCGAATATCTCGTAACTTGCATGTGTATTCATTTGTTCTAAAATATATATTATTGCATATATATATTTTACGAAAAGTTACCAACAATAACCGCCTTCTCCCATTTTTATTTGTAAATAATCTAAATGGTCTGATGTACTCGTACATTTTGTAGGAGAACAAGAGTTGCTACAATTATCGTCTTCATTTCCATTTTCATCGTCACATAATGTATATTCAGTATTTGGTTCATTATACCATACTTCTTGGGAAATATGACGATACCCTAAAAACTCTTCTGGAACATGTGGAACCATATCGTAATAATGGGTCACGCGAATAGAATTAATATTATAGGTTTCAAACACTTTTGAAAAATCCCTATTTCCTACTCTTGGAGAACCAAATGTAATTAGTGAATGAATTTTGTAGTTTTTCTTATAATATAGAATATCGAATGCGTTTAACGTTGATAAAGCTGCTCCTAAAGAATGACCTGTTATTAATAACTGATTTGTATTGTATTTTTCAGTGAGTTCATCTATTGCTTTGTATACATTTGATTGTAGGGAATCAAACAGGTTATAAAACCCTTTTTCTACGGCAATATTCGTGTCCGGATATGGTGTTGTTTGAGACACTTGAATATTTGCGATCCAATTTTGTATGTTCTCAGACCCCCTAAAACTGACGAAGATAGATTCATATTCTTCGTTGTATCCGAAAATCACTTGTTCTCCATTTTGAATAAGGATATTGTCATAAGAATTAGTTGTATCGCACGTAATACAATCCCACATACTGGTTTGGGTCATACAATATGTTGCTTGGGAAATATTAACGGCAGTATGAGTAAGGTGATTATCATAAGCATTTGATACATTTACTAAGAAGAGTAGAGAGAATAGTAGTTGGAGCATTTTATAATATGTCTACAAAAATATCTGACCATATAATTTACAGGATTTCGGGTATATTTATCTTTTGCTCTACACACACCGTATAGTTTAATGGATAAAATATTCCATTCCAACACCTTTCTACGTAATGAACCAACTCCATATTTATATTAGTAAAAAGCGTATAAAATTCTTTATAATATTCTGTTGACTTTGACAAAATATCACGTTTGTCAATTGAAAAAATAGAATTATAAGACCAATATTCTACTTTAACATTACCAAACATATGTTCAAACCATTTACCAAATGGACGAGAATTACACGGTATTAATTCACTCCCTTTATGTAATATTTGATTTTTCTCACTTAACCCACGATATGAATCTAATTGAAAATCATATAAATGATCTTTTACATTGTTTACCTTCCAGCCCCAGAATACCGCACAATTGTTGGTTAAAATATACTCAAGTGTAAATACAGCCTTATATTTCTTAAATGGTTGTTCTACTGAACCTGGTAAAAAAACAGTTATATCAGACAGTTCATTGTATTTTAAATAACAATGATACAAATATGTATGGCACTCATTACCAACATTATCTATATTAATTATCTCTTTCACATGGTCTTTAACAAATTCTTCATTCACTCCTTTATTATATACTATATAATTAAACCGATTAAATGGATATTCTAACGTCCATTTTAAGTCCTCATTAAAACGAGAAATAACTATGTCTACTGTTTTATTAAATTCCTCCATAATTGACATAAACATTAACTTTTAAATCAATTATGGAGGAATTTAATAAAACAGTATATATTTATTGGCATCAAGGATGGGAAACCGCACCTGAATTACAAGTATCAGTATTACAATCCTGGATACAATATAACCCTACTTGGAAAATAGAAAAGATAGATTACGCAATATTACCTAAATTGTTAGATGATATTGATTATGTATATGATAAAAACAAAAATATTTCGATACAAGCTTTATCTGATATAGTACGATTGTCATTATTAACTAAATATGGTGGCATATGGGCGGACAGCACAATGCTATGTATGCAACCACTTGACAATTGGATTTCATCCAAAATAAACATAACCGGATTTTGGATGTATCACGGAAACGGTGCAAATATGGATATTTCATCTGGTCCAGCTATTTGGTTTATTTGTTCTTGTAAAAGTAATTATATGATTACATCATGGAAAAATATATGCGATGACTATTGGAAAACACACAACTCTTGTCATAATTATTTCTTGACAGATGAATTATTTAAACATTTATATCATACTGATATAACATTCAAAGAATTATGGGATAAAACGCCATATATAAGTTGTGAAGAGGACGGCCAAGCCCACACATTAGCTACATATGGAATGTTTAACGATACACCAAAAATAAAGAATTTATTAAAAAACTCTCCACCATATGCATTAAAGCTATGGAAGGGATATAATGATTATATAAAGACACATACAAAAGATGAATTAGAAAAAACTAATGCGTATTTTGCGATCAATCTAACCAAAGACTCATAAATATTATATGACCCGCAGTCTTGAAATACCAGTCCGATTTCGTATGTATTCAACACAATTTGTTATAGTTTTATTTGTTCTTATATTATATTTTTTCAACAATAAACTATAAATCGACTGATCATGCCGATGTTCTTTAAAGTCATCTGTGTTTTCTAACAATGAAGGTGTATCATCTATCAAGTGATAATTACAACTGATATTATACCATTCAGTTACCATAGTAAATACTTTATTATTTTTTAATAACAATAACGCACCTGCTTGTTGTTGAACCGCATTTAAATACTTATTAGTATTCATATTCAAATAATCAAATAGATCTCGTTTCGTCCATTGTCTTTCTGGATTAACATCAGCAGGACATCCTATTATATAATCTTCTTTGACATATTCAAAATAATTACACATATTATTTCTTCTACTTATATGTACTTCACATCCACAGTCTAAATATAACAATATATCATTTTCATTCATTATGTCTAACGTTTTTTTTATTATATATGATTTCCATAACCAATATCCATATCCGCGCTTGTTATTCAATATAAAATTTTTATGTTTTTCCCAGAAGTATGAATCTTGCATTAAGTCATTTTCAGTATATAATATAGTTTTATCAAATAACCCTAACGATTGTATTTGTGTAATTAATCTATTACCAGCATCAATATAATTGTCTCCTCCTGCTCCAAACGTTATAAACCATTTTTTCGAATAATTCATTGTATATCTATAATAATATAAACATATAACAGTATTTATATATTATTATGGACGTTAATAATATTATTATTTGGGGTCATAAATTACATTCACATACACATAGTTATATACACAATGCGTTTTTTATAGCATTTAAAAAGTTAGGATATGACACATATTGGTTTGACGATAATGACGATACTTCTAATTTTGATTTTTCGAATTCTTTATTTATTACGGAACATCAAGTAGATAATAAAATACCCAAACGAAAAGATTGTTTATATTTCGTTCATTTTGTAGATCCGGGAAAATATGATGAATTACCCAATGAAAATATAATTGAACTCAAATGTGTAAACCGTGATATGATTTCAGATAAAAATGAAAATCCAAATATTGTTTTTACTCCGATTACTGACAATAAATTTGAGTTTTTTTCAAAAGGGAAGCACTATCAATATTACACTATGTGGGGCACTGATATATTTCCAGAAGATATACAATGTAATATAGATAACCTCCCTGAAATTTCTAAGAAAATTAACCCGTCAATATTTAATTTTGTCGGTCATATGACAGAACCGTGGTGCATTGCACATAAAGCATGTCAATCTATTAATATGCCATTTATTAAAAGCGGGGCAACATTTAACCAAAATCATCCAAATAATAAATCGATTGAAGAAAATATTAATCAAATACAATCTTCCAGTATATCACCTGCGTTTCAACAAAGAGAACAAATAGAATCAAAATATATACCATGTCGAATATTTAAAAATATTAGTTATGGAAGAATGGGTATCACAAATAATCCGTGTGTAAATGAATTATTTGATAATCGTCTTATCTATAATGATAATATAATTGAATGTATGGATATCGGATTTGAATTTGAAAAAAATCCTAATAAATTAACGATAATCAAGGATTTAATGGAATATGTTCGCGATAATCATACCTATATCCAAAGAATAGAATCTATGAAAATTTTTATTAATAAATATACGAATTTTAAAATATAAACAATAAGTTATAATATACTATTATGGAAAATGTATTACCAAGTAAAACAATAATTAATAATATATCAAATACCACAGTGTTAATCGATAATATATATTACGACTTAATAGATAAACAATTTATAATAAACGATGATGAAATATATAATCATAAATTAAGATATACTTCTTGGCACGGTCGTAATAATCCGGTATATATTGGTAAATCTATAATTTATAAAAAAATTATAGAAAATACTACTGATATAATTATTGGTGATGAATTACACCATATAGTTCTTGCCAGAAGATATTCTCCACATAATTTCGGACATCTTTTATGTGAAACTGCAATACCAATCGAACACGTTTTCAACTCAATCGGAATTAAATCTAAATCAGATAGATCTATTATATTTGATGATAGTTCTTGGGATGGATATAACGATACGAAAGAAAATAGTATATATTGGTTTGAAGGTGATGATATAAATAGAAGACATCAATGTGATTTACATTCAAATAATATATTTAGTTCTATGGCAAGTACTATTATATTTGATTTTAATAAGTATATTACCGAACAAAAATACAACGGACGATTTTTAAAAATAAAAAATAAGGTTATATTTGGCATTGGTAATATATCACCATGGGTCCGTTGTTGGAATAATAATTTTAATATGTCAGACACTATAGATTCTTACGTTACAAAATTATATAATAGATACTTATCGTCTATATCTTATAATAATACGGAACAAAATACTTTAACGTTTATTGTTAAAATCGGAAGACGTCAGGTATTAAATTGGCAAGAAGTTGGTGAGGTTTTAAATAATTGTGCTATTGAGAATGGTATGAAATACGAACAAATTAATTTAGATAATATTGCATTTAATGAACAAATAGAAATATTATCAAGAACTAAATTTCTTGTAACCAATGGAGGAAGTGCTGCTTTCTCTTCTCTTTTGTTATGTAAATCCAATAGAATTAATATGTTATATTTTCCATTATTAAATAATGATTTTGAATCGACACTTTTTAAAAATATAAATAGGTTTAATTTAATTGAATATGAAAAATATGATGTAAATTGGAAACAAAATATAGCCCGACCAGATGGCTCATATATTGTTGATTTACAAATATTATCTATGATTTTACACCAATATTTACCATACAATATTGATACTGTATTACCATCTTAAATGTGTAAATCTACACTTTTCGTAAAAAATATAACAATTTAAATCTTCAAGGGTGTAAAAGGTTTAAAATCTACGTTCATAATCATAACATAATGGATAAAGTTAGCGTTATAGTACCAACATATAATAGATTTCATTATTTATTGAATACAATAAGATCTATTAAAGAACAAACCTACAAAAACATAGAAATTATTATTGTAAATGATTGTTCTACTCAAAAAGAGTATTATGAATATGATTGGAAAGATGTAAAAATTATACATCTTGATATAAATAGTAAACAACTATTTGGATTTGCTTGTCCGGGCGGTTATCAACGTAATTTTGGAATTAAACAATCTACTGGTAAATATATTGCTTTTTGCGATGATGATGATATTTGGTTTCCAACAAAAATAGAAAAACAATTAATAGAAATGAAAAATACTAATTGTAAATTATCCTGTACGGAAGCATTTATTGGAAATGGTATATATAATTCAACTACCAATTACTTACGTTATTTATCACAATATAGTAAAAATTGGATATATCATATGTACAAGACTAAATCAAATATTAATATCGATAATGGATTACCTAATGTATGGGATTTACCATTTATACAAATTAATAATTGTATTATATGTAGTAGCGTTGTTATTGAAAAAACAATAATAGATAATACTGGCAATTTTATTATTGCGAATACATCCGAAGACTATGAATACTGGTTACGCGCATTACAACATACGAATTGTGTTTATCTGAATGAACCATTAGTATATTATGACGCCGGGCATGGAGACGGGCAAAATTATAGCAAATAAAAACTAAAATAAAACCATTTACTATCCATGCTACCATCTTGTTTATGAATAATATTAAACTTATCCTTATTATGAAAAATACTATCGATTACAATTATCTGGTCGTCTTTTACCAAATAATTATGTTTGAAATATAATTCTAACCTGTCATAATATATTTTCCACCACCAATTAATGTTCGCCTTTGATATTAAAAAAAACCCACCAGATATACTAATTTGTTCCGGTGGTATTGGTACAACCGGAAGATTATACTCGTTTAAATTTGTTATATATCCACTTACTTTGTTTATCATATCAGAATTTCCTATCATATTATAATATATTTTATTCTTATCAAGGCTTGCTATTTTATCTTCATTCGGCCAACATGGTATTAAACCGGGATTTAAATCTATATCTTTTCTACCACGAAAATAACCTATATCACACCATCCATACCATTCAGTATTGAAATAATTCTCTTCAGATGCCCTTTTTACGAAATTTATTTTTTCAGACCAAATCATATTTAATTCCCAATCTATTTTCCATCCTTGGTTACCATTCAATGAATTATTAGTTGAATGATTCTTTATCCAATTATCTTTATATTTATAACCGTAAAAATCTTCCAACGTTACAATCTTTAAACATATACGACCTTCATTTATAATATATGGTTCTATATCTTTTTTACTTTTTTCATCTGTGAAAATTACCAAATTAAATTTATTTACGTTCATTATAAAATTGCTTATCCAAGTTTGATATGTTTCACTTGGAAATTTGGCTTTTACATTATACCAACATGTAACCAGTGTCAACATACTATGTATAATACTTATATTATCAATTCTATAAATCATTTTACATAATACCAATATAAAGCATCACAGTTTACATATATATATATATAATGATTCCTATTATTATAATTTCATATAATAATATTAAATATGTTATTAATACGATTAACCAATTGCTTAATATAGATCATTCGTTAAAACCAAGTATATTAATCATGGATAACAATTCTGATGATGTAGAATGTTGTAAGTTTTTAGATAACACAGATCTTAATGTAATACGAAATAAAGAAAATCATGGACCATGGGTTGAGAAATACCCAGAGGTATATAATTCATTACCAGATAAATATATTATTACTGACCCGGATTTAAAATTTAATCCGAATTTGCCTATCAACTTTATTGAAATATTGTCAAAATTGTCTGATAAATATAAATGTCAAAAACTGGGGTTAGCATTAGACATTAGCGACCATGATAAAATGTATACTACTACCTACTACGCAGGTCATACTATATATGAATGGGAAAAACAAGCATGGAAAACGAAAATCGATGACCCAGATTATGAATTATATGCGGTGGAAACCGATACAACATTTTGTTTAATGAATAAACAATACGAGAATAAATATAATATAAAAATAGCGGGCAATTTTACTGCAAAACATATACCCTGGTATGTAAATAATCCTATTTATAATGTATATGAAACGTATAAAATCGCATCTGAAGCTACAACCAAATTATCTACAATTAACAATATATATAAACAGGATATTGATATGAATTATAATATTATTACCAGAAATAAGGAGACATTTCTGATCTCTAATTCAATTAGAGATAATTTACATTTTTGGAAAAATATGTACGCAAATTGGGAAAATGATACTTTTGAAATATTCGATACTTATTTAAATAAGGATAAAATTATGATAGATATAGGGGGATGGATAGGAACCACCGCTATGTACGGTAGTCGAAAATCAAAACACGTATATTGTATAGAAGCGGACACTTTATCATTTAACGATTTATCATTAAATATGAATAATAATTGTATTGATAATAATTACACGCTAATAAATAAAGCTATTTATAATGAAAATAATATAGATATAGGGTTTGGTAAAAATAAGTTTATGCCCAACTCTAAATTAAATGATAGTACTTCACAAATATATGAAAATACTGACGATATTAATACTGTAAAGACTATTACAATTGATGCTATTATTAATGACTATAATATTAATATAAATGATATATCGTTGATAAAGGTAGATATAGAAGGTGGGGAGGAATATATATTAAATGATTTATATACGATATATGATAAATGTAATATTAATTTATATGTTAGTATGCATTACACATGGTGGAAAAATAAAGACCTACACCGGTTTACATTTTTAACTGAAAACCAAATACAATCTATACAACAAAATCCATTTGTAAGTTTACTTTTTCGTCGACAATAAATCATTTTGCAACCAATATAAAAACATAACTATCTATATATTGTATAACCTCCATGGTAAAAATCTGTAATGAACCCTATCCATCCAATTCAAAGTACGACTCGAATTTTGAATTGTATCCATATTCCCTCAGTGACTTTCAAAAGTACGCAATTGAAGCCATTGTCGAAAAACAACACGTATTAGTCACCGCACATACCGGCAGTGGAAAAACTCTACCTGCTGAATTCGCAATTCAACATTTCGCAAAACAAGGCAAAAAAGTTATATATACTAGCCCTATCAAAGCTCTTTCCAACCAAAAATATTATGAATTTACAAAAAAATTTCCCGAAATCTCATTTGGACTTTTCACGGGAGATATTAAAACCAATCCCGATGCCGACGTTCTTATTATGACAACTGAAATCCTCATGAACTACCTATTTACATCAACAACCAACTCGGATGATTATGAACCTCAATCTTCTCTCCAATTTCAAATGGATATTCAAAATGACCTTGCTTGTGTTGTATTTGATGAAGTCCATTATATTAATGACGCCGATCGTGGACAAACATGGGAGAAGACTATTCTCATGCTTCCGAGACACATCCAAATGGTTATGCTTTCGGCTACGATTGATAATCCGGAAGGATTTGCTAGATGGTGTGAAAAAGGCGACATTGAACCAGACGCAAAATGTGTATATTTGGCATCAACCGGTCATCGCGTAGTACCGCTCTCACATTATGGGTTTTTAACCACGACAGAAGCTGTATATAAAACGATTCGCGATAAAGTAACCCAAAAGGAAATTCGCGACAATACAAACCAACTTATTCCATTACAAGACGCAAATGGCACATTTAATGAAGTTAATTCAAAGAAAATCACAAAGATCAATGGCTTATTCGAAACGAATCGCATCCGGATTAATCGCAAACACGCTCTTAATAAATTGGCGTCATTTTTGAAAGAAAAGGAAATGTTACCCGCAATTGCCTTCGTTTTTTCAAGAAAAAATGTAGAATCTTGCGCCCATGATATTACAGTTCCATTAAACGAATTTGATAGTAAGGTTAGTTATACGGTGCGTGGGGAATGCGAACAAATTATTCGTAAGCTACCAAATTATAAAGAATATCTGGAATTGCCAGAATATAACCGTCTAGTTTCACTGTTAGAAAAAGGCATTGGTATTCATCATTCGGGTATGATTCCTATTTTACGTGAAATTGTGGAACTTATGATTTCCAAACGGTATATTAAGTTATTATTTGCTACCGAATCTTTTGCGATTGGTCTGGATTGTCCTATTAAAACCGCTATTTTTACGAGCTTGACAAAGTTCGACGGACACACCCAGCGACATTTGTTAGCGCATGAATATACACAAATGGCAGGAAGAGCAGGACGTAGAGGAATTGATACGGTCGGACACGTAGTCCATTGTAATAACTTATTTGACTCACCTATGCTCGCAGATTATAAACGCATTTTAGGTGGGAAACCGCAACAACTGGTATCCAAATTTCATATTTCATACCCACTTATTTTAAATCTTCTTAAAAACGGACAAAATCGGGACTTTCATCTATTCTCACAAAAAAGTATGGTTCAGCAAGAAATATTGAAATCATTAGCTGGAACACAACTCGAAATGAATGACACAGAACAATTAATCATAGAAAAAGAGAAATTTATTCTAACTTCAAAAACACCACGTGATGTTTGTGAAACATATATAAAAACACAGAACAATATGAAACTAGCTACCAACAAAAAACGCAAACAATTGGAACGAGATGTTCGTTCTATGGAAGATGAATATAAATATATTAAAGAAGATGCGGCAAAAGTATATTATTTGGTAGAGTTGAAAGATAAGGTTTATATTCTTCAAACGGATTTACAGTATACAGAGTCATATGTTAAGCAACAGACTGACCGTATATGTGATATTATGTGCGAAAATGGGTTTATTATTCAAAATCCAGATGACACATATACGCTTACCTTATTAGGAAATATAGCGTCTAATGTTGCGGAAATACATCCTCTTATTATTTCAGAATTAATGGTGAAATGGCAGAATTTTACTAATTTTGACACAATCCAATTAGTAGGATTATTCTCTTGTTTTACCGATATTAAAGTTCCAGATGATATGAGAACGCATATACTTAACATATCTGATATATTCTTAGAAGCCAAAATTAAATCTGTAGGTCACCAATACGACAAATACTCGGACTTAGAGCAAGAATCTCAAGTTAATACAGGATTAAATTATACAGACCCTTTAATATATGATATGGTAGAATTCTCTATGCAATGGTGTGAATGTACTACCGAAGCCGAATGTAAGTCTTTTATTCAAAATGATGTATACGATAAATCTATTTCTATTGGTGATTTCACAAAAGCTATGTTGAAGATTGTCACTATTAGTAAAGAACTCATCAGCGTATGCGAACAATTCAACTTAGTTGAACTACAACATAAGTTATCTCAAATTGAAGGTATGGTATTAAAATATATCACAACTTCACAAAGTCTGTATGTATAATTAGGGTCTAGGGGTATTACTTCCGATTTTGTTTAATTCTTGTTTTAATATGATTCGCCTGTCAGCAATTACCTTATCCATTGGTATTGCTTTCATCGAATCGCGGAAATATTCTATGAATTTTTGTAATACTTTTTCAGCCATTGGAATAATATTATCAAACTCTTCACAGAATATATACTTCGTAATATCTAATATATCCATACCAAGTGAATTATCTGAAACAATTATTTTCTTCGCCCATATCATTCGGTCACACCGAATATGTTCGAATATATTAAACGCTTCAAAATGATGTACGTTAATGATTACTTTGCAGCGTTTAATTAATTCGTCTCTTTCCTTTCCCCAACCCATTATATTTATACACTTCCATTTTGTTTTTTGTAAATCGTTCCACATTTTTGTGCGCCTGTATGTATTGGATTTATCTACAGAATCATCTTGCTTTGGTAATGCGTTTATAATACCAATATCATAATCATATTTATCATCTATATTTTCTAATTGGACTTGGTCTTGTAAATTATACTGATATGGTAAATAAAGTACTTCTTTTGTAATAGGTATGTTATGTTCTTTCGCATATTCTTTTAAAAATAGGATATTTGCTAGGCTATAATCCGCTATTTGTATACCGTTCTTTATCAAATCTAATACATAATCCATACGTATTTCTTCTGATAACATTTCTACATTTAAGAATACTACACGGTCAGTTGAAAACATTTCATCTACTATATGTTGGTTGGTTTCATCTAACTCTAGCCACATTTGCGTAATAACGTAGATATAATCTGTAGATTTGAATTTTGAAATAGATAAATCATGTATATTAATTACATCATCAAATAAATTTAACGAATGTATATAATCTTCTAATACTTTTGGTACGCGTGTATCATCGTCTTCTTTCGTTACTAATACATATCTTCGTGTATTATCCATATGAATATACAATTATCTATATTCCTATTTTTATATTTTTTATAGGGTAATTATTTTAGTATAATACGCCCATAATCCCAGACCTAATCCACTTTTAGCGATAGCATCCAAAATATTCGTAAATATGTTCTTATATTCCTCATTAAACATAAATACCACTCCATACAGCGACCAAATACCTAAGTAAATATAGAATAAGTTATAATTTGCTTTTGAGAAAGTTGGCTTCACATAATTTACATATATTAAATAGAACATTCCGAAAAACGCACCAAACCCTGGTATCAACGAGACTATATGACTTAATACTCCGGTCTCACCCAAATATCCAGATAACAACATTAAATAATTCAGACCTACAATTGGTAGTATTGTCATTAGTTTGACGGACTTTCCGATATTTTTACCTAATACCGCACATAATACAAGCAACATCAGGGGAGTTGTAATGGACCAATCCACATAACGCGTCTGAGTTAATTGCGCCCAGTCTACGGTTTTTCCTTCTGCTTGATATTGATCTATTTGACTTAAGAACAAAGAATAAAAGTATCCGGCTATAATTGATATACATGTTTCCAGATTTAATACATGACGAGCTGTATCGTTTGTTGTGGTAATTGCCTCTATAAATGTTACAGTTGCGGTTGTTAAGAGCAAAATGTATGTTATCATAAAAGTGTATTTTACGTAATATTGAACGGGCTCTACTATTTGTTCGGCCTTGTCTTGTTCGGTTTGTTTTCCTAATGAAGCGGTAGGTGCGGATGATGGAGGGGTAGGTGCCATCGGAACCGTAGGCGCAGTAGGTGTATTTGGTTGTATGATTTCTTTATCTATATACGATGACATACTATTATAGTATAGATAGAGAAAAATTGATTGAAAATACTATTTATAAAGTTTATTAACTTAACGTCTTAAAGACAATCAACAAATTCAAGTATGTCCGATTATGATACCGACCCTTCGTTACATAGTATGATTGATGTTTCTGAAACATCCAGTTCGGACGGTTCTTTATCCGAGAGCAGTGAAGATAGTCAAAGTATCGATAATATGGAATCCGATACAGAATACGATACTACAGAATACGACAGTGAAACCGAAGAAATGGTAGACCGTATCTATTTCCACGAAGAGGACTTTTTAGATAGTGAAAAAGAGGATAAACATTATTATATTGGTAATAGTTGGGTATCACAAGATAAATTATATATATTATATGCTAATGCGGTTACTCCTACTACATTCTTTCGTTTTGATATTAACCACGTAAAATCTTATTTACACGATTATAGTATCTTTCCTACTAATTCTAATATAGACATTATGAAATTGTTTATATTAGACGACCATACATATACGGTTGTTATCAAGACTTATTGGCTAAAAATAATTCAGCGACATTGGAAAAAAGTATATTCGCAAAGAAAATATTGTATTAGCAGAAGAAGACAAATAAAAACTATGATGTATGTTGAACGAAATGGAAGGTATCCATATGATTGTCATAGTATGCCCGGTTTACATGGAATGCTTATGGTATACAATACAAAATCACTTGTCAAATGTCATTAAATATAAGAATTGATTTATGTCGGCTAAAATCTCATCACGGATATTCAGTAAATCAGTATCTTTTTTACTGTCAAAATACATATTTATATCCAATAAGAACTCACGGTAATCATATATACGGGTTTTAAAGTCACGAATATTAGAGGGATCAATCAAATCAATACGTTTTTCCAACATCTTAATGCGACGTTCATCCTTACCTAGCAATACTTCCACAAATGAATCTATATGTTTATTTAATTTCATGTATAGTTCATCGGTAGCTTGATGTTGGGCGTAAGAGCGAGTTTTCCAATGATACAATTTCACCATATTCAATATTTCCAAGAATACTTTTACTATATGCGAATTTGTTTTATTTGCTTTCTTATAATTTTTTCTGGTTCTGCGAGCACCACCCACTTTATTTTTGCCTGTTTTATTCTTTTTCTCATGATGCATGATTTTTATACATTAACCTTATATAAAAAATATTATCTCTAAAGGATTTTCAACTATATTACTATTTTACACTTGTATTCATTGTGATTACAGTTATACTGTCACTATATTCATTCATAAAATATATTTGTGAATGAATTAGAGATATGCACCTAATCTAACATAGAAGGTGTAATATAATGATGAAATATTCTCAAGTTGGAATGACTACCAGAAGACAAAGTAAAAAGGCTAACATTATTATAACCAATGATGACGATGAGGATAATGATGGAAGTGATAGTTCTAAAAAGATAACACGGGAAAACAATCACATCTATTTCTACGCAGAAGTAGACCGACCAAATATTTTTGAACTGATTGAGCTCATTCGCAAATGTGAGCTTGATAATATTGTCTTCGCTCATAAAACTTGTGTTGAAGATATACCTATTTATTTACATATTAGCTCATATGGAGGCTTATTATTTGACGCATTTACCGCCATTGACGTGATACAATCTTGCAAAGTTCCAGTATATACGATTATCGATGGACCTACTGCTTCAGCCGGAACAATTATTAGTGTTGCTGGAAACAAACGATACATGCGTCCAAATGCGTATATGTTAATTCATCAGCTTTCGTCCAGCTCTTGGGGGAAAATGTCTGAACTAGAAGACGAACATGAGAATAATACAATGTTAATGAAGCGTATAAAAGATATTTATACCGAACACGCATCTATACCTAAAAAGCAATTGGCGGAAATTCTAAAGCATGATTTATGGTGGGACCTAAAAAAATGTATGGATTATGGACTTGTGGATGAAGAATGGAACCGGGCATAATAAACAAAATTGAAACATTATAATTTATATTTATACTTGTAATTGTTATTTTATTACACGTATAACAGTAATGCCAATTACTGACGACCAAAAATACTATTTAACCACCCTTACGCGGTATTTGTATTCTAGGATTGAAGTTAAACAGTCACTATTCATTTCGTTGCTACAACGGGATGTTTCGCAGGCGTTATTTTGGGGCTATGAGCTATACTATTCCGGATTTCAAGAGGAAACATTTGATTTTATAAAGGACATTTATCAAGAAATATATGAAAAACTAAACCAGGACTTGCAAACCATTATACTTAACATGCTGAATGAATGGAATGATTGCGATAGCAACGAGAAGGATTGTAAGCTAGGGTCTATTATTTATACATTATCTCAACGAGAATATGATATGGTTGCGTTTGCCAAATCAAAGCTAAGCTACAATATTACAAATGATACCGTCCATATTACGGAACATATCACCCCTTTATGTATTTGTACTATGCTTCCAGAGCACATCGAACAATATAAAACACATATCGTATCTAGTGATACCGATGAAAAGGCGATTCGCGTATTATCTACATTAAAACTGTATCCAATTATGAAAGACCATAATACTTTATTTGGTACCCAAATGCCTGAAGAATTCTCCAACATATATCATGATACATTGGAAAACTGGCTATTTTACGCGGCACGAAGCCCAGTCTGGTTACGTCGTATAGAAGAACATAATGGAACAATTGATTCCGACAATATGAAGGTTATTTTTGAAGATGAAGACGATGAAGTTGGATTCTGCGAATTATGGGATTATGTTCCGGATGAATTACCGCGTAATATTCAAGAATTATCACTTGGTAATGGTAAAGAAAAACAATTGACGATGAAGCAGTTTTGTAAGAAGCATAAGTACACAGTTGTTAGTAAAATTACTAAAAAGAAGGTGGTTAAGAAATCAGACAAAAGTTGATAATTTATACGTTAAATATGCTGTTGTCATCATTAAAATGCCTCCCCATATTGTATCTATTATAGCCAAATTAACAGACCATTTTGAAAATAACGCATACGCCGTAGCATCATAAATTCCATATATTACGATACCAAACCAAAAAGCATCTAATATAGATGCGTTTTTTTGTATTATGAAATAATTTATCCCAAATATCATCAACGAATAGCTCAATAGAACACCTATCATATTGACCTTTGGTTTAGATATTTGAATATTTTGAATCTGTAGCAGATAGGAGTCCTTTATGAATGAAATGTAGGTCGCATCTAAACCTAACATTACTAATGCTGATATAACAAGTTCTTTACTCATTTACTATATGGTGATATTTTATGCTCGATGTCTTCATAATATAAATTTATTAGAGAACCTATATTATTCGCATTCTCTTCTAATATTTTCCTATGTTTTGTAGGGGTAGGAGTAAGGTTGTGTAAATCTAATGCTGACAAACCATTACACATAGTCTCGCGTTTGCGCGTTGCGTTTGGTAAGGGAATTGGAATTGACTCGCTTGCTCTTCGATACTCAATATCATCACTTGTTATACTATTGCTCCTGCTTTCTGGGTCGGTCCCACTTGTATCTAATTCATTTATACCCTCGGAACTCTTATGCTGACAACTATTCATATATTCAAGCACATTCGCGAAATTATCAGAACTTTCATATCCATGTTTCATCTATATTATATTATTATTAAATATATATTATCAATATTTCTAATTAAATAGTTTTACGCTGAAAAGTATAAATAAACACTCAAAAAGAAATGGCTACAAAATATAAAAATGGACATTTATAAAATGTCCAAATTTGATATGTGCAAGATAGTTTTTAAATAGCACCTTTCTAAAAATGGGGTTATTAGCATAATGCTTTATTTTTGCGTAAGACACAAAATACTTGTCTGCATAAAAAATTAAGTAATTTACGCTGAAAATGACTTAGATGCGACAATATATGTTCAACATATATAGAACGTTTAGAATGAATCCATCTGAAAAAGTCGCATATAATTACATTTGTATAATTTGTAACTATCGATGCTGCAAAAAGAGCGATTATACCAAACATGTAAATACACGCAAACATCAAACTAGAACAAATAGAACAATAAACTCGCCAAAAGTCGCACCCGATTATGTGTGCGATTGTGGTAAGGTATATAAAGCTCGAAATAGCTTATGGTATCATAAGCAGCGGTGTAATAACTCTAGCATACAACCCATTACAGACCTCTCTCTTCCCGAACCTCCCTCACCTCACGCTCCTCATCAGATCGACCCTAGTCTGATAGTAGAACTGCTGAAAGAGAACAAAGAGCTTCGTGAAATGATGATAGAGCAGAACAAGCAGGTTATAGATATTGCTAAGAATTCAGGAAATACTACGAACAATACAATAAACAACACGACGAACAACAAGTTCAACTTAAACGTGTTCTTAAATGAGACATGTAAAGATGCTATCAATCTGAATGATTTCATCCAGTCAATAGAACTAACCATAGATGACTTTATCAATACAGGTGAAGTCGGGTACGTAAGGGGGATATCAGATATCATGTTAGAAAGGATCCGCGATATGGAACCTCATGTCCGTCCAATCCATTGTACTGACCTAAAACGTGAAATATTGTATGTAAAAGATTCTGATATATGGGCGAAGGAAGATGAAAATAAAACTCACATACGAAAAGCAGTCCGTATAGTAGCAAATAAAAATAAGAGTCAGGTGCATCCATGGATACAAGAGAATCCGAAATATGATATATTAGATACACCTGAGTGTGACAAGTTCTTTGAATATTCAAAAGCGTCATTGGGCGGATATGGAAAAGAGGAAGATGAAAAATTTGAGAAGAAAATCATCAATAATATTTTGAAAGAAACGGTTATTGATAAAGAATTACTAACTACTAATTAGTATCATAGTTTGATGCATGATACTAATAATTCGATTCGTCGGGTTCTTCAGTATATTCAAATGATAAGCTTCTATTTATAAACTGACGTCCGTTCAATATAAGTCGAATTTCCTGTAAGGATGTCTTTAAAACCTCTATTTCAACATCATGTGTATTAATACGTTTACCTTGTTTATCAATGATATCCTGTTGTTTTTTGATGATAGTTTTTAATACGGGCAGTGAAAGTTCGTCATTAGCGTTCATATAACGATGTAATATGTCTGGTGTAAATAATCGTGGTAGATCGTGTTCGCTCATTACAATGATTAAATACGTATGTTTATATTGTTTCGTTATACCATACTATCATCATCGTCCGCCCAATTATCAAGTTCTTCATGTTGTAACATAATAGATGGACGCTTACGAGATGGGTATTTAGATGATGATTGCAGAATCCGTTTTTCAAGTTCATTTTCCTTTTGTCGGAGTATAAATAATAGTTCTCTGTCTTTATAGTTGAGGAAAGAATTTAAGTTGTTGTATTTATTTCGTGAAATGGTATCCATAATAATTTCAAAATCAGTAGTGAGCTCTTGTTTTGTTTTGATAATCTCAGAGTAATCTGTCTTCATTTTTTTCACAACTTCGCTCCACTCTGCCAGTTTCGTTTTTGGGTCTTGGTGTTCCCATAGGTGTTTATTATTCCAAGGACCAAGAACGTCCATTCTGTAATCAATACGATTATGTAATAATGAGTATTTTTCTCTGAGATTTTGTATACGGTCTTTCAGTTCATCCAGTTTATAGTATTTTGAAATAGACAATATGAGTGAAATATATGTGGAAATGGTTATGGATATTACGGCAATAATATCAATATTTATAGCAAATTGCGTTTTGGTTGCTTGGAAAAACCCAGAAATGGTGGATACAAAGATAACCGATGTTTGAATATTATTAACCATTGAAGTCAAATCTTCATACTTTAAATCAAGTAAACGTTTGCATTCTTTACCTTCTTTTAAAATGAAGTTGTTATTTTTGCGTAACGAATATAGTTGATTTTTGAATATAATATACTCCCTTGACGAGAACCAATCAAAATTGTTTTGATTAGGTGGAATTGATAATATTTCATCGTAAGATGATACACTCTTTAAACTAGCAGTTTCATCAGACTCCTTGGGAATCGTATCTTGTAACCTGACATCTTCGTCTACATTCTGCGTCTTGATTGATTTATAGTGCGATTGTTCTTTTGATGTATTTTGTTTTTCTTCTTCAGATTCTATAATTTCTTTGAATGTGGAAATAGGTGCTTCTGATAGAGATAGCATATTTTCATCGACTATATCATTCGTTATACTATTATTAGTTGAATTTGTATTATCACTCATTTACATAATACAAATATTTTTAGTTATAGATTCTTACTAAATTTCTTGTGTCATTTCAACTTCCGGTTGAACTGGCGTTTCGTCTATTTTGTTACTGTTATCGTCGACTTCTTCGTTGGTAATCTCAATTGGAAGAGTTTTGGTGATTTTGGTTTTAGTATTTGTCTGTTGTAGATAATACATTCCCCAGTTTGGTAAATTACTAACACAATTCATAACAGAATTATACGTGATACTAGTAACGATTGTATCAGAATCATCGTTAAACTGTATACTATACCACCAATACGGAGGAATATGCAGAGCATTTCCCGGTGTGATATCAAATTCCAAAAAGCGGAGTTTATCAAAATCGTTTTTATGTTGTTTGTCGGGGTTCCATACATTTATACGGGAACGAAATTCGTAATTTTCAAAATCACGATGCGGATGTAAATATTTATGACTTTTCCATGGTGTCATTTTAATCTTTATTTTACCCGAATGGACTGATATAAACTTTCTAAAGTCGGTGTGATACCTAAGTGGGGTGACGGATTTGGAAGACCCAGTCATAATATCATATTTGGTTATCATGGATAATTGAGGTTTTAAATGCGTATCATTTGAATGGAAAATGTGATATAAATCGGTATTTTCAATAAAATCTTCATTATTCTCCGTGAAATAATTGGATCGTGTATCCGTTTTCATTAAGTTTGTAGCTGAACTTGCTGGTAATACAATATAATCAATACTTTCCCCTTTATAATAGTCTCGAATATCCTTTACCTTTACATCGTGATTATTATTACTAGTAAAACTGTTAGCGTTAATCTGTTCGTAAAATTCAGGACTAATACTATCGTAATTAAATAATACGGGTTGTTTTATATTACATACTTCTTGTAAGTACTGATTGTTTGTATAATCCATTTCATATACTTCTAAATCTTCACTTGTTTTGAGTTGATTTATTATATGGATGTAAATCACCAATACGATGATAAATAATAAAAAATTAAGCGGTCCAGACATTCTATAATATAGAATGCCCTATTTTTATAAGTTTTTTTACGATAAAGATACTTATTATGTGAGAATCACAACATTATTTTGTGTGGATCTTTACTAGTTCGGTAACTTTTGGTGAAATAAAAGAACTGAGAATAGATGTAGTTGTAGTAATGAACGACGGAGTATTGTATATTTCCATATTCGTTAAATATTTATCGTATCCATTACTTTGACCGTGTTCCGCAAACCCCAATATAACTAGTCGGTGCCGTTCAACTGCGGATATTGTAATAGTATCAAGATTGATATGAATTTCAAATGTCTTATATAGTTTTATACAGTCGTTAATATTATTTGCTAAAAATACGCTGATATCATGATAATTATTCGGATTGGCAAATGTTTTGAATATGGAATAGTCAATATAAATTTTATTATTGTCAAATACATAGATACACTTTGATAATATCGTATCAATTCCGATTTGGGTTGTTACTAAATCGGCACATTCATATTTTTGAGATTTTTTGAAAAAGGATTTCTTATTATGCATTTTATAATATTGTTTCTGTAATCCTTCTATTGTTGACATTAGATCTGTAGTGACTTGTGACATTATATGTATTGCTATAGTATTATACATATAAAGATTGTTTGTTTATACCGTTTCGTCGTTATTTTTATTCATCTCATCTTGCACTAATTCGCGCATATCAATGCTGGTATGCGCGGTATTTACCGTGTTAGCACCAAGGCTAACTACACTTGTCAGATCGGCGTCTTGTCCGACTGTATTTGACGTTGAATTCGGGTTTACCTCAGATAGAATATCAATCCTTTCGTCTAACAACATCTTATTTACATCCATGGTGTATGTTTGCAATTTCATCATGGCGTCTTTAATGTCGGCTAACTCAGTAGCGAACATGTCAAAACGTGAATTAAATTCGTCGATGATATCGGTTACTGTAGGTTCGGTACTATCTTTTATCGTATTATTTATAGACTCTTCCAATGAAACAACACGCTTATCTAATGTGGAAATAAATTGTTGAATTGTTTGTCCGGTTTGCTTTTCCCTGACTTGAGTTTGAACTGGAGCTGGAGGTGGAGTAGTATTAACAGTAGCAGTTTGTTTAGGTGCGGTAACGCGTCTTCTTATAGCGGCGGCATTTGAACTACTCATTTTTAATATAATTAGTTATACGGGTTGTTTTTAACTAATTATATGTAAATTATATAAATGTATGTACGGCTACTATATTACATCGTATAAAGTCTCCGAATCCCAAATTTGCGAATTATTTTTATGCTGATAGTAAAGTGTTAGACGATGAAACTATGCCCTCATTGCCCCTTTTATCTGAGCGTGATGCTGATAATCATTAAGTTTAAAATCTTCAAGCACATAATCATTAATATTATCTCTTTTGTTTAATATTTCTAATGTAGGGAATGGATAAGGTTCTCGTGAAATTTGCTCTTGACATTGCTGTGTGTGGTCCGAATAGATGTGACAATCGCCACCGTAATGTATAAATTCATAAGGTTCAAGACCACAAATTTTAGCAACGATAATTGTTAAGACTGAGTATGAAGCCAAATTAAATGGAATTCCTAAAAATTCGTCATTTGCCCTTTGGAATAGCAAACAACTAAGTTTATTATCATCAGTTACTATAAATTGAAATAATATATGACAAGGAGGTAATACACCCTGGTCGAGTTGTGCCGGATTCCACGCACTTATCACATGACGTCTGGAGTTTCTTGTTTCAGGGTTTTTAAGGTCATCAATCACTTTTTGAAGTTGATTTATTCCTTTTCCAGAGTAATCAGCATCGCACCCCTTATATGGTGCATTAAAATGAAACCATTGAAACGCATAGAGTGGGCCCAAATCTCTACCTGGTGTATAATGTGATAATCCACGTGTTTCTAAAAACTCAGCGGTCGTATTTCCATCCCATATATGTACGTTTTGGTCTGTTAAAATTTTATTATCAGTTTGCCCTTTACAAAAGAATAGTAGTTCTTTAATACAAGTCTTCCAAGCAGTTTTTTTGGTAGTTAATACGGGTATTTTACCATTCTCTAATGAGAAGTGCATAGCAGCTCCTACACCTCTAAGAGTTTTTCCATTACGCCCTTCTTCTAATTTCCCTTCATTTAGTAAGTCTTGAATCAAATTAAGATACTGGTATTCTTCGTGTTTAGGCTGTGACAAGTCACGATTCTTGTGCTTATTGATCTCAACAACATTCTTCAACATACTAATTAATGTATACTAAAATACCAGATTAATATCTATGTCTTTTTCCAAAAAACTATTATGTCAAAAATTGAATAATTCGACAATAACAGATTACTAACACAACATATAGAACTATGGGACGTTTTTACGATGGCGATATTCAAGGAAAATTCTGGTTTGGTATTCAAGATAGCAGTGATATTGAAAATTTAATAAATGTAACTCCACAAGTATATTATTCTTGGAGAGTTTGTAACTGCGTAGCAGAGATAGATAGTAGTGATTATTGTAATGATTGTTATGAAAGTAAAGACGAACATATTGAAGCCGCCATAGAAGAGGACTATTATGAAGATAAATGCTTGTATTATGAAGATAATTGTATAGGATATAGTTTAGATAAAGAAAACCATTATGAAGAATTAGTAAAGAATATGGAATTATTGAAAAAAGAAATACCTGAAGAAATCATCAGTGAATTTGATAAGATAGAGCAAAATGACAAGATATTAGATGCATTTACAAAAGTATTTGATAAAACACATCCAATTGTAAATAAATTGAACGATGATTTTGTATATTCAGATACAGAAAAAAAACGAATCGCTACATTAGTAGCGAGGTACACTATTGGGTACCAGATTGAATACTGCTTACAAACAACGGATAGCTGTCATGTGAATTGTGAATATTAATATTTGGAATTATAATAAATGTAAGTTATTATAATTTTCCTAGTTATCGGAATTGAACCAATGACCTGACGATAACGGCTTTATATAAATAAAGATATACTTCTACAGTCGTCCGCTCTACCAACTGAGCTAAACCAGGGCACACACATTGTGTATATAACTTACACAAGTAATAGTATGGAAAGTTTTTTATATCCTTTACATAAAAAGTATAAAATATAAAAATATGCAACTTTACATCAATATCTTTTTCTATGTGATAGTATATACCATATGGAAATAATAAACGACACGGACCTTTCAAAGAAAACATTTTTATCTCATGTGTTTTCCACAACAGAGGAGGGGCAAGCAGAATTATTGAATGTAATCCAATATTCATCTCTAGGAGTTGTTCCAGTAGTAATGTTGAATAAGATGGTTCAGCGTTTTATTCCTGAGGCGGACCCTGAGAAGTCAACTTTAGAACTTTTAGCCGAAATCTTCATTCAATTGACAATAATGTTCTGCGGCGCTATAATAATTCACCGTGCTATCACATATTTCCCAACTTACAGTGGATTTAAGTACGAGAACTTAACATTAACAAATGTAATTTTGGCGTTCTTAATCATTGTATTAAGCATCCAGACCAAATTAGGTCTGAAAGTGAATATTTTATTTGACCGCGTGCTTGAACTATGGAATGGTCCATCCACCGATGAGACAAAGCAGAACGTAAAACAGAACGTGCGTGTATCCCAGCATACAATGCACCACCCAAGTCAGGCAGATAATTTAGACAATAGTCAGATGCAAGGTGGAAGTTTCCCCCCTGCTCCCGTAGCCACTGCCAGACCTGATATGGGTCAACAAAACCAAGCCCCTCCCCAAGATATGGGTATGTCATTCGGTCCCATGGCGGCCAATGGCGCATTAGGCGGTTCATTTGGTTCAGCATTTTAATTTCGTATCTTTATGAGTAATACAATCGTTCATAAAGATAATTTACATGTCGGGTGAAAATGGATTGCCTTTCAAGTTGACACAATTGCCTTTGTCATTTCGCGTTTTGCCAGGTTTACATTGAATCCTACATCTATTTGTATTAGGGTTAAGTTCTTTACCAGAAGGGCATTTTTTAACGGTCTTGCGGGTTTTATCACGAACGCATTTGAAATTAGCGTTACGAACATAACCATTTTTACAGGTTTTCACACATCTCTTGGTAGTGGGTTTATATTCTTTTCCAGGAGGACAAACTTGTGTAGGTTCATGATTTATTGAGATAGTTTTCAAGTCCGATTTAGAAACTTTACTTGTATCTTTCACAATTAGATTGATGGTTTTTTCAATGGCAGAAGGGATTTCAATTCCAGAAACTAAACGATGGTTCTCAAACTTCATATTATGTTTTTTTAAAAATCCTTCGTCGCTAAGTAAATCTTCATATTCATTCATTAATACTTCGGTGTCAACACGCGAATACACATTCGGATGAACCATATTCATAAATAAAGTAATCGCCCGTGTTGAGAACGTATTATCTAAAAGATGTTTTGATTTTCTTAGCATAACAAGTAATGCGATTCCAACTCCATAGCTATCAATAGTATCAACCGATTTATTTAAAAAATTATTATAATCATTGGAATTAAGATTTCTGGATAGATTAAAAAATTTTCTTATAAATTTACCAGTAATATTATCATATTCGGTAGTATTTGGGTTGAAATCTGATACACAATCCAAAAAGTAGCTAAGTTGGTCGGATAGGTCATCAGTAACAGATGCCAAATCATAAGCAAGCGTATATACATTACCGTCAGCATATCGGTTATATGTGTCTTTATTCAATAGCACAATTTCAATAGGAAACGACCAATGATGTTGTTTCGCTAGCCGATATTTTGAATATTTACATTTATTAATAATGCTATCCTTGTCAGTCATAAACCCAAAATCAATGAAGTTAATTCGGTTAGTCTCTTTATTATAGACGATATTTTGGTGTTTTAAATCGTGATGAACGATACCATTTTTTTTAAACGCATTCAATCCGCGAAATAATCTACTGACTTCTAACCAAAATAATTCGATTTGTTTGACGTTTTCAGGTGTCTTTTTCCACGTGTGTACTTCATTTGAGAAGTCATCAAGATCCTTTCCTCCGTATTTCATTAATAGTAATTTATAATTTTCAACTCGTTTGGGTTCAAAATCCCTACATTCCGCGATAGCCATAAGATTCGCTGCGTTTTTACCATCAACATTACAATCATCTGGAATACCTAAATAATATTCCTTTTTTTCATCCGCAAAGTCAATGAGATTATATTCACCAAGTTCTTGATTCGCATCTTTACGTGTCATAAGTTTAGATACAGTGGTGTCATTCTTACGTGATTCGTCTTTACATTTCAGTTGAGGTTTATGCACGCAGCCATAGGTTCCTTGTCCGATGACTTTTGATTTACCAAGAGTATCCTTGACCATTTATATATGTTTGTGATATTATATTTTATGCTATATCTATAGAGTTTACTAAATCCATTTGTTGCATAGATGTGTTTATAGAGGTATCAGTTTTAATGTTAGCAAATAAGTAGTCGGTAGTAGGTTTATGTTCTTTCTTCTTAATCTGCTTATAAACAAGATTAATATTATCACATACAGACGTGATAGTCGGTTTATCCGGCATAAGTTCAATATCATTCGGTATTTCTTCGGTTAATAATGCTACAGCAAAATAAAGTAAATATCGTCTGCGCTTGTTTGTGCCAGTAGTATATTTAATACAAAAAAGTGTATGAAGTGAATTTAATAATGCTTCAATGTATTTATTGCCAAGTTCATAGCAATGATAGAATAATGCGTCCCACAGTATCCATATGACATTGGTTTTATATTTAGATTCAACCGGATTATCCTCTCTAGATTGGCATAAACATGGGCTTTTATTGCTATTGCACACAATGGAGAACTCAATAAGCCATTCAATCCAGTAACATGCATTAATTGTATCTTTTCTATCCTTGGATAAATGATACGCAAATTCGTTAATTGGGATAAATAATTCATTCGGGTCTTTCTTTTTTAGTAGATGATTCGCATATTCGGTGGACGGAGCATGTAACCGGTCTGAAATCTGTGTCATATCAAATTCTTCTTTGCGTTTGATTCGTATAGGTTCAAAACTGTGTTTTCTATTGGATAATGTAAGTGTAGCTACTATTTCTGCAAACATTTTCCTTATAGTCGAGTGATTTCGTAAATGATGTGGACTGGATACAGTTTCCTCATTGATAATATTTTGAAACAACAAAAAACGTTTTTCAAGATAAATAATAATTTTTGGATTGCCTATATGTATATGCTTTCCTGCGTAATGAAGTATATTTTCCCAGACGTCCATAAAATGACCCGCGCATATTAATTCGCAGCACCAATAACACGCCGGTTCTATGTTACCTTTAATCATGTTTTCAATAAAATTATTCCTAACCTTTAATTTTTTATAATTAGAGAACGATATGCCGGTAAAAGCATTGGAAAGTCGAGAATCATTAATATTAGATCCACCTTCAACTCGTGGTAAATTATCATCAAGCATTTATAGTTTTGTATTATGGAGAGACAAAACTATACGAAAACAAACACAATATAAATTATTTCTTCCAAACCGAAACAAATACTGGGTCAGTATTTAATCCATCGACCCAGTTAATACCGGGACCATATCGTTCATTTTTAAGAAACATATCTGACATTATAAACCCAGATTGAGTCATTATTTGTTTAAAGTAACACAGGTCATCTTCTGTATTAAAATCATGTTCTATGATGAGTAAACGGATATCATCTAAAATAGCAGGATAGTCTTTTAACATACCCACGAAATGACCTTCATTATCAATGACTAATGTGTTAAATTTCAATTTATATTTTTCAAGAAGATCATTATAATCAATTGTTTTTACTTGTACGGAGTTCGGTATCTGCACGGTGTATGTCTGCCATCCTAATGAGTATAATGGAACATTAGATATAGCTGAATTTTCAATAAAAAACCCAAAATGATTAGAATCTCTATTTTGTGTAAGAGTGGTAAGTTCACCTGTTGATGGTTCTACTACAATATGGTTCGATTTATTATCTAAAATACTATTTATTACACATGAATTTCTACCGATTGATCCGCCTAATTCTAAGACAATACTATCTGGTGTAATATGTTTCACTGCCATAAGTTGTTCGGGTATTTCTTCATTCAGGTTTGATTTATTTGAAAATGATATTTTATTATGAATATCTAATAATTTTTGAATGTATTCATCCATAATTTGGTTATATTATATAACCCGTACATTTGTTTATATCGTTTCAGTAATAAGTCGAGGAACAACATTAATAGTCTGGAGTTCTTGTGACATTAATTTATATGCGTATGGGATCTCTACCTTTGAAAAGTCTGAGTGATTATCACACGTTCTGCATGTGTGTACGCTAAAGTCTGCGGTGTCGTACATTCTATTTTTCTTTCCATCATTAAAAGCAGCAATCATACCACATTTATTGCAAATATGTGTACTATATTTATCAGAAACATCATACATCCTTTCTCGGCAGAAACGGGAAATTCCATGTGCTATCATAACATCCCTTTCCATTTCTCCTATACGGAACCCACCATCTCTGCTCCTGCCTTCTGCTGGTTGTCTAGTTAGGTTCACCATAGGACCTATAGAACGACTATGTTGCTTGTCTGTAACCATATGTTTTAATCTTTGGTAAAACACAGGTCCAATATAGATACTGGTTTCAAGTTGTTCACCAGTTAAACCATTATATAATAGTTCATTGCCGTGACTTTCATACCCTAAATTTTGTAATTCCTTAGCTATCGTTGCAACGTCAAGATTACCAAAACTGGTTCCATCGCCAAACATCCCAAGTTCTAATAGTACTTTTCCAAGTAAAGTTTCCTTTAATTGTCCGATAGTCATTCTCGATGGAATAGCATGGGGATTAATAATAAGGTCGGGTTGATGACCGTCTTTTGTAAATGGCATATCACATTCAGGAATAATATTACCAAGTGTACCCTTTTGTCCGTGCCTGGAACTGAATTTATCACCAAGAACCGGTTTTCTTAACGCGCGAACTCTAACCTTTGCGAAATTGTAACCATCTCCATTACGACCAGTATAATTCTTATCAATATAGGTTTCTTCAGTAGTTCTGAATGTTTTACTTTGGTCCTCATATTTAATTGTTTTCATAGGGTCGTTGCGGTTTTCCTTAATTGGCACAGTCTTCGCAATAATTACATCTCGGTTTTCAACTAATTCGTTTTCAGGGATAAATCCATTCGCGTTTAGTTTGCTATAATTTCCAAATTTGATACCCTTAGTTTTCGCGGGGTCTGGCTGACAACGAATGATCTCATCGCGAATAATATTCTTATCTTCATCCTTCTCTGTGTGATAAATAGTAGCTAAGAATAATCCTCTATCAAGAGAGCCCTTGTTAATTAATACACTATCTTCTTGATTATAGCCAGTATGTGTCATGATTGCTACGTGAATTTGTGTACCGGATGGGATTTGATTCAGATGGATAAAGTTCATAAGACGTGTGTCTACTAGGGGACGCGTAGGATAATTTAATACATATGCGGTTTTATCCATACGCTGGTCGTAATTAGTAGCATATACTCCCATTGCCTGTTTACCCATAGCACATTGATATGTATTTCTAGGCGCTTGATTATGTTCCGGGTAAGGAACGCACGACGCCAATACTCCAAATATTGTGCTAGGATGAATTTCACAGTGCGTATATTGGAAGTATGCGTTAATGTCATGCAGATAGTTGTTTTTGCTTTTCATTGCGATCATAGAGAAGTTTTGTTCTTCGGGATCAATATATTCAATGACTGATTCATCTAATTTGCAATTTGTCAAAAGATCATTCCAAGATAATTCTTTGGTGGTAAGTTTGTGAATAATCTCAGCTGTAATTAACGCACGATTATTTTTGACTCTTAGCACTGGACGCGTGAGTCTTCCACTTTCATTACATATACGAATTTCAAGAGTGTTATAATTAAAGATAATAGACGTGTAAATATTGATAATGCCTTTATATTTTTTTTCTTTCATGTCATTATATAATGTGATTGGGTCAGGTGCTGTTCCAACCCAACATCCATTAATAAATACCTTGACTTTTCCAAGCATATCTTTTGGATTGCTGGTATTCACCGAATTGACATAGGGTTCTACGTATTCATATAAAGCCGCACTATTTGTAGGTATGGTAATATGTGCCATATAACTGATATTTTTGACAATGCCAATCGATTGCCCTTCTGGTGTTTCTGCGGGACACAGAAACCCCCATGTGGTATTGTGTAATTTTCTGGGAGCAATTAATTCGCCACTTTTTTCAAGAGGCGTGTTAATTCTACGCAAATGACTTAAACTAGATACATATGTAAGTCTATTTAAAACTTGTGCTACTCCAACTTTGCTGCTATTTGATTGTTTAATACTAAAATCACCTGTAGATAACGCACGATTAATCCCATTTTCAATCGTAGTTGATTTCATAATTTTGTAAATATTTGTGGTGTTAATGATGTTTTGATAGTCATCCATGGAACGCCAAGAGCCATTGTTAATTTCACGAACAATTTGCTTTTGCATTTCCTTTACCAGTTTATTGAAATAGTTTCTGAATAAATTATTTAATAATGTTCCAGTAAGTTCAATACGTTTATTTGTGTATGAATCACGGTCATCCTCTTTAAACAAGCCAAGGCTGGTCTTAATTAGTTTCTTGGCCATATATCCAAGTAAGTATATTTTTTGCTTTACAGTTTGACAATGGGGAAACAAATCAGAATCTAATACTTCTCTTGCAAATTCTTGCTTTTTGCGTTGACCTGTTTCTTTGTCCATATTAATTGGAGTATATGCGGCGTATGTAGTAATATGCTCCATCGCACTTTCTTGTGTCATGTATTTATTACCATCAATAACCGATGCCTGTAGAAACCGTACTACATCTTGTGAATTTGGGTCATCAATATCAAGGCATATATGGTCGCAAATCTCCCTGTCATTCATAATCCCTAACGCACGGAATACCGCAAATAATTCAATGGGTTGTTTAATACGCGGAATAGATATATATATGCCATTACCAAATCCGTTATTTTTACTAGCGATCATCATTTCAATTTGCTTGGGAGAAATACATTTATAGTCAGGTACAGATTTAATCTCAGCCGTCCAATTCCATTTGGTTGTATTCTTACCATCAAAACAATATATGCGATTTTCTGCTGCGCGTTCCTGTCCCAGTACAGTTTTTTCTGAACCCTTAATAATGAAGTATCCACCACAATCCATAGAGCATTCTCCAGATTGCTGATGACTAATGTGGGGATTTTGTGTAAGGACACAAATAGAAGACTTTAACATAATAGGCAGTTTTCCAATATTGATCTTAGGAATAATCTTTTCAATTGTCTTTGGAGTATCCATATTTTCAGTATTGCGTATCACATACTTAATGTTAATATCAACTGTCATGGTTGAAGCATATGTAAAATTTCGCAATTTAGCTTCTTGGGGCAACATGGTTTTAGTAGCCCCATTGTTTTCATGAATTTGAGGGGGATATAATTTAAAGTTTGTAAACGTAATGAATACTTCAAGAAAATACTTGTCCTTATTTTCATTATAATCATGCTCTGAACGAATTACTACCGGATTAAACATTTGGATCGTTTTTTGTATTTGATAGTTCACAAAATTATTATATGATTCTAATTGGTGTCTAACTAAACGTTCAAGATGCTTCCCGTCGAAATAAGATTCGATGAGGCTATATGGTTCTTCAGTATAATCTCCCAGATGTTCTAGCAATTTAGCTTCATCTGGCGTTATTGCTGATATAACCTCCTTGATTTTGTTGTCTATTTTTTCATTCTCAGCTTCGATAATCGCTTTAATTGTATCGCTTTCATTAGATAAGCTGCACGATTGTAGGTTATCACATAATGTATTCATAGTGTTTGAATTATTTGAAGATATTGGGGATTCGAAGTTACACTTCATTATTACGGAAATTACATGTATTATAACGTATATGTGAATTTCAATTTTTTATTTCATTCAAGTAAAGAATATAGATATTGCTATGTATAGTATACAAATGACAGATACAAAATATACAAATTTCATAAACTTTATAGATAATTATTCGATTAATGAAAGCATAGTTACTGGTGAATATGAAATATTACGGCAATCTATACGAACCAATTATGAGAATATGAATATACGGGATGTGCCTAGAATAAATAGCGATTATAAACCGGCAACCCATAATGCATATGTTAGTCCGTTATTTTCAATGAATCCAGTTAATAATAGAGAAGTTGATGAACTTAGCAATATAGCAGGTCCTTTAAATGAAGATACTTCACCAAGTCATATTATTCTAAAAAAAACGAAGGAAGAAACTATAGATGTGGAGATAAATACAATAGAAGACTTATTAGGTATATTGAATACATATGAATACAATGAAGATACAGAATACAATATTGATTTGGAATCTCTTCATAAGATTAAGGATGAACTTGTTATGTTAAATGAAATGGTAGGGTTATCATCATTAAAACAATCAATATTAGACCAGTTGTTATACTTTATACAAGGATTGCATAATAATACGTCTGGTGGTGATTATAAACATACGGTTATTTATGGACCGCCTGGAACAGGTAAAACTGAAATAGCAAAAATTATTGGAACAATGTATTCAAAAATTGGTTTTTTGAAAAATAACATATTTAAGAAGATTACTCGCAACGATTTAATTGCAGGGTATTTAGGACAAACTGCTATCAAGACGAAAAAAATAATAGATGAATGCTTGGGAGGCGTTTTGTTCATTGATGAAGCATATTCATTGGCAAGTCGAGAACAGAATGATTCTTTTTCAAAGGAGTGTTTAGATACGTTATGTGAGTCACTTAGCGATAATAGAGACAATCTAATGGTAATTATAGCTGGGTATGAAGATGAATTAAATAATACATTTTTTAAAGCAAATCAAGGATTAAAATCACGATTTATATGGCGATTTTCAATAGATACATACACACCAAAAGAATTGATGAAAATATTTAAACGAAAAGTCGAATCAGCAGAATGGCAGTTGGCAGATGACAATGTATTAAGTGAGAAATGGTTTCATGCAAATAAAGACCATCTTAAAAGCTATGGAAGGGATATAGAAATATTATTGACATATGTAAAAATATGTCATGGTCGACGTATATATGGCAAACATAAAGATCTTCGTAAAAAAATTACAAGAAAGGATATAGATTCTGGGTTAGGATTACTGTTAGCAAATAAGGAACATACAGAACAACTATTTATTTCATCTTTATATGTGTAACAAATATATGATTTAGGGAATAATAATATTAGTTATGACTGGATATTTCTTTTCGTATTAGTAATTATACTAAAACAAAATTATAGATGAGTGATAAGAAAATACTATCAATAAATATGGATCAATTCGCATATTCCAATAAAACAAAGAAAAACAAACCTAAACAAAATCCGCAAGAAAAAATACGTGTAAAAACTCCGGCTAATAAAAAACCCCAAACGCTTCGAAAACAATCTCTATTGAACATGATCCGAAAACAACAGGAAGATAGATATAATAGACTGTACTCAACTAGTCAGCAACCAACCCAATCAAAACAACCACACGCACACGTGCAAAATGATAATGTTGATAAATTTAATGCTGATTTTGATAATTCATCTCGCGCGTATTTGGATAGACTGGTAAAAAAACACGAAATGAATGTTCCCAAGAATACTACATTGCGGAGATATCCATCAGTCGCACCACAAATTCCTCAAACCGCAAATTATACACAACAACCAATAAGCAACAATATCAATTCGACACCTAAATATGGTTGTTTAAAGAATGGAAGTTTACCAACATATAGGAATTATCTTAATAAAACTCAAAATAATCGCCCGACAATTCACGTTGGCAGTAATATGCCATTGAATTCGAATATACCAAATGTCGTAAATAATATTACACCATCTCAACAATCCCCAGTCTCCGTATACGAAAAGAACGAGAACACTCCATCTAGTATTATAGAGACTAAAATAAATGATGGTATGAGAAGAATGAGTGAATTAAGCCAACGGAATGATATATTAAATAAGTTATCAAATAATAAACCCAAGAAGCTAAAACGGAAAAAAACGTTGAGGAGAACTTATAAAGTAGGTCGTTCTTCTGTAGCACCTAAGATAGGTGTTTTAGTTTCTAATAAAACATTAAGAAATCGAATTTCAACAAAAAAACAACTATTGAAACAAACTCCCATACAAGATGTAAAAAAGTATTTAATAAAGCATGGACTAATTCGCATAGGATCTGTAACCCCAAATGATGTCTTGCGTAAAATGTACGAAAGTTTGTCATTGGTATGTGGAGAAGTACATAATCATAATCCCGATACTCTACTTTATAATTATATTAATGGAAATGAATAAAATGATAATATATAATGTATATTATTACTGATGTAGGTAGTATGTAACGCAGTTGTCCGCGCAGCCCGCATATTATATTAAATGGATATAAACTATTCTGATTATATGTATGATATTTTTGTTTTTCATTCTTAATAATGTCTGGAGAAGGCGATAATCGTTTGTTATATATTGGTATGTTATCATCAGAATATTTTCGTATAAATATATCATTGTCATCGATATCTAAGAAATTTTCATATTCGCTATCTTCGTCGTCCATAATAATTGAATATAGTTATTGAATTGTTACTTTTAGATTATTATAGTCGTTAAAATCAATTTTTACTAATGTGTATTTGTAAAAATTGTATTTAGTTTTCTGTAAATGTATACACAACTGTAACTATGGTAACACAAAAACTGTAAATAAAAATATTTAGGATGTTATAATGTAGCCAAAATATATAATAAATGTCAATAGAACAACCAATAATAACGAAGGAACAACAAGATGAAATTACAGATTATATAAACGAATATAGGTCTCGTCACGGTTCTCCGCCGTGGAAATGGAATGATTCCATTGCTAAATTCGCACAAGACTATTCGTATTACCTCGTTAGTAATAATCTATTTCAACACAGTAACGACCAAAGGTATGGAGAGAACTTGGCATACTTCCAAGGTCAAGGTAACAATATGATGGAATTAATAAAGAAGAGTATAGACTTATGGTACGATGAGATCAAATTATATAATTTTAATAATCCCGGCTATTCTCCAGGAACAGGACATTTTACGTGTTTGGTATGGAAAGCAACTACTACATTTGGTATGGGATATTCATATAACCCACAAACGCGAATTGTGGATGTGACTCAGAACACAGCTCCGCCTGGAAACATAATCGGACAATTTCAAGAAAATGTATTACCTCTAGTTACAACACAACCTGAACCTGAACCTGAACCTGAACCTGAACCGGAACCTGAACCTGAACCGGAACCTGAACCTGAACCTGAACCTGAACCTGAACCTGAACCTGAACCTGAACCTGAACCGGAACCTGAACCTGAACCT
>Ga0209302_10000100_pt1:0-2500 | contig 56733 bp, 59 predicted proteins | sample ArcOceMetagenome_2_FD_187445 | JGI IMG/M metagenome (GOLD analysis project Ga0209302, IMG submission 187445) | Marine eukaryotic phytoplankton communities from Arctic Ocean - Arctic Ocean ARC135M Metagenome (SPAdes) (version 2) | ecosystem: Environmental > Aquatic > Marine > Oceanic...
CGAAAGGTAAGTTAACTTCTAATTCAGTTAAACGTAATACATCGTAGAAACCTTTAATCATTAAAGGATCACCTTCTAATTTACCAACAACTGTACCAGCATGGATATGATCTACACCAGACATACGCATCCATTTACAGATAACACGGAAGTTAATACCATGATTCTTTTGACGAGCGTAAGTAGAGTTACCAGCACGATGTAAATGTAAAAGCATATCATTTTCACGAGCCCATAATGCAATTGATTGAATTGCAGTGTAACCCATTACTAAATCGATCATTACAACAACAGAACCAACTACTCTAGCATACTCAGCACGTTTGTATACTTCTTCCATAGTGGCAGCTGTAACGTTTAAGTATGAACCTTTAACTTCACCAGTTGCTGCTGAAGCACGGTTGATACCTTCCATACAGTTTAAGAAACGTTCTCTCCAACGCATAAATGGTTGAGAGTTAATGTTTTCATCATCTTTTAAGAAGTCTAAACCACCTTTTAAACCTTCATATACTACACGACCATAGTTCTTACCAGAAAGACCTAATTTAGGTTTAACTGTAGCACCTAATAATGGAGTACCATATTTGTTTAAACGTTCACGTTCAACAATAATACCTGTAGCTGGACCTTGGAATGTTTTTAAGTATGAGTGAGGAATACGCATATCTTCTAAACGTAAAGCAGCAACTGCCTTAAATCCAAAAACGTTACCAATAATAGATGCAGTTAAGTTCGATAAAGAACCTTCTTCAAATAAATCACATTCATATGCGATAAAAGCGAAGTATACATCAGTTGAGTTAGGTACTGGATCTACACGGTAAGCTTTAGCACGGTAGCGCTCACAAGCTGTTAATAAATCTGTCCATACAACAGTCCAAGTCGCAGTTGAAGATTCACCAGCTACAGCAGCTGCTGCTTCTACTGGATCTACACCTGGCTGTGGTGTGATACGGAATAATGCTAAAACATCAGTATCTTTTACTGTGTATGCAGCATCCCAATAACCCATTTTAGCGTAAGGAATTACACCAGATTCGTAACGGTCACTTTTAATTCGAGTCCGTTCTGATACAGATTGAGACATTAATTTCTCCTTAAAGTAAAAAGGCAATATATAATAGATTTAACTAATTATTTTAAATTAGTTCTTATCAGTTGAATTCTCTAAAATTTTAGGAATAACCTTATTAATAATTATACCATAACTTCTTTTTAATTTTTAATTTTTTTATTTATAAATGTGATAACTTTTTGGAATAAATAAATTAGAGTTGATAACTATTTTAATTTATTTAAATTCAATCTGAATTTATTTATAATAAAAATTATAGAAATAATTTCTCAATATAACTTGTAATAAAAAATTAATTGATTAAATTTATTATGAATCAATCAAATAAAATATTAAATAATAATATAACAAAATTAGTAAATCAACCTTATAAATATGGTTTTTCAACAACAATTGAAAAAGATATTATTGAAAAAGGTTTAAATGAAAACGTTATACGTTTATTGTCCACAAAAAAAAATGAACCTAAATTTTTACTAGAATTTCGATTAAAAGCTTATAAAAGATGGAGAGAAATGAGCTCTCCGGAATGGGCTCAATTAAAATTTCCAGAAATTAATTATCAAGATATTGTTTACTACTCGGCACCAAAATTCAAAAAGAAATTAAATAGTCTTGATGAAGTAGATCCAGAATTGTTAAAAACATTTGATAAGTTAGGTATTTCATTAAACGAGCAAAAACGATTAACCAATGTTGCAGTCGATGTTGTTTTTGATAGTGTTTCTATTGCAACAACTTTTAAAGCAGAATTAGCAGAATACGGCGTTATTTTCTCTTCTATTTCAGAAGCAATTCATGATTATCCTGAACTTATTAAAAAATATTTAGGAACAGTTGTTCCAATAGGTGATAACTATTTTTCTGCCTTAAATTCAGCTGTTTTTACGGATGGGTCTTTCTGCTATATTCCAAAAGATGTTACTTGTCCTTTAGATTTATCTACTTATTTTAGAATAAATGATCAAACATCAGGGCAATTTGAAAGAACTCTAATAGTAGCAGAAGAAAATAGTAAAGTAAATTATTTAGAAGGTTGTACTGCTCCTCAATATGATAATAATCAATTACATGCAGCAATTGTTGAATTAATTGCACTAGACAATGCAACAATAAAATATTCAACAGTTCAAAATTGGTATTCAGGAAATGAGAAAGGTCAGGGCGGTGTTTATAATTTTGTTACAAAACGTGGCTTATGTGTAGGTTCTAATTCAAAAATTTCTTGGACACAAGTTGAAACGGGATCAGCAATAACTTGGAAATATCCAAGTTGTGTTTTAATAGGTGATTACTCGCAAGGTGAATTTTATTCAGTTGCTCTAACCAATAATTATCAACAAGCTGATACTGGAACAAAAATGATTCACATTGGAAAAAATACTCGAAGTCGAATTGTATCAAAAGGTATTTCAGCAGGAA
>Ga0209302_10000100_pt1:12500-40000 | contig 56733 bp, 59 predicted proteins | sample ArcOceMetagenome_2_FD_187445 | JGI IMG/M metagenome (GOLD analysis project Ga0209302, IMG submission 187445) | Marine eukaryotic phytoplankton communities from Arctic Ocean - Arctic Ocean ARC135M Metagenome (SPAdes) (version 2) | ecosystem: Environmental > Aquatic > Marine > Oceanic...
GATTGTTCTACTTTTTATACTTTAATTGAAGACACAAAATTACCAAACTAAATGATAAAAATTCAAAATTATAAACTAAGTATTTTTTTATTGCTGAATTTATAATTTTAAATTTTTATCGTTTACTTAATTTTCTTTATATAATTTTAAATACATTTCTTCTTAATGACTATTGATGATGATTTAGGAAAACTTTTAAATAATTTACCATTTTTTATTTATCAACATTTAAAGAACCATTCACGTAGACAAAAATTAATTGAAATTGTCTTAGATTTAGGTCGTCGCCCAGAAGCTCGTTTTACAACTGGTCCAGAATATTTATCACAAAAAGTTATTTCTTGGCAAGATCTAGATTATATAACGAAACGTATAAGTAAATTTAGTGGCGAAAATAGAGCAGGCATTGAACGAACACTTCATCGAATAAGCTGTATTCGAAATAGACAATTTCTAATCAATGGATTAACTTGTCGCGTGGGGCGTGCAATTTTTGGTACTATTTCTATTGTTCGAGATTTACTTGAATCAAGAAAATCTATTTTGATTTTAGGAAAACCTGGGGTTGGTAAAACAACCATTATTAGAGAAATTGGTCGTGTTCTTTCAGATGAAATGGAAAAACGTGTTATTATCATTGATACTTCGAATGAAATTGCTGGTGATAGTGATGTACCACATTCTGGGATTGGTCGAGCTCGACGTATGCAAGTATCAAAAACTGAATTGCAACATCAAATAATGTTAGAAGCTGTTGAAAATCATATGCCTCAGGTGATTATTATTGATGAAATTGGTACTGAACTTGAAGCTTTAGCTGCTCGAACTATTGCTGAAAAAGGCGTACAATTAGTAGGTACTACGCATGGTAACTGTTTAGAAAATTTAATCAAAAATCCATCTTTATCTGATTTAATTGGTGGTGTTCAATACGTAACGATAAGTGATGAAGAAGCGAAACGCCGTAAAACTCAAAAAAGTATTTTAGAACGAAAATCATATCCTGCATTTCAAATTGCAATTGAGGTGAATGATTTAGATTTTTGGACAATCCATGAAAGCGTTGAAAATTCTGTTGATTTATTATTACGTGATAATTTTAATATCGCACAAGTTCGTTACATAAAAAAAAATGAAAAGATAGCGATAAAATACAAAAAATTAAAAAAAGATTTTTTACCTCAAAACTCGCAATTCTTTAATAAAGAAATGATTACTATTCATAATAGTTGGTCAACTGTTAGTCAAGCTAACCTTATTGGTTCATTAAACTTGAAAACGACTAACTTAATTATTTATCCATATTCGCTTTCTAAAAATTTAATTAGAGAAATTTTAAGTAAACTTGGGGATAAAATAATTGTCACAAATCAAATTAAACAAGCAAATCTTATAATTGGTTTAAAAAAACATCTTCGACAAAACTTCCGATTAAAAAAGCTTGCAAACCAAAGAAATATCCGAATTTATACGATAAATCAAAGAAGTATTTATCAAGTTATGCGGTTATTACAATTTTTTATTTCTTAATTATATAAATTAAAAGATTGTTCGTTAATAAATATTAAAAATTAAATTTTCTATATAATCTTTTTTTAAAGATTATCGATAAATCAATATTAATATTTTACTGATTTGTTATTGAATTGTCATATTTTGTCTCTAAATTGATTTAAAATAGTTTCACTAATTTATTTATCCTTTACTTTTGGATTTTAGGCATAATTAAAAAAAGTTAATTAAAAAATATTTGTATTAATAGATATAGTTAAAATACTAATTTCTTTTAAAAACTCTATGCTGCTATTTTTCAATCCTGACATATTTAAGTTTTTTATTTAATTATATTTTCACTATACCCAATAATTATTATAGTACATTATGTTAAAAATAACAATATTAATATTGTTCTTTTTAACATAATGTACTATAATAATTAATAAGCCCGGATAGCTCAGTTGGTAGAGCAGTGGATTGAAGATCCTCGTGTCTCCAGTTCGAATCTGGATCTGGGCATTTATAGAGTGGAGAAATTATTTAAAAACTTAGTTTTATCTAGTTGAAAAAGTAATTTAATTGTTCCCAATGGTCCATTACGATGTTTTGCAATTATTAATTCAGCAGAATTAAGTTCTTTATTTTCTTCTAAATTCGGATTATAGTAATCCTCTCGATATAGCATTAATACTAAATCAGCATCTTGTTCAATTGAGCCACTTTCACGTAAATCTGATAAAATGGGTCTTTTATTAACTCGTGTTTCAACATTTCTACTTAATTGAGATAAAGCAATTATTGGGACTTGGAATTCTTTAGCAATATTTTTAAGTGAACGTGTAATTTCGGAAAGTTCTTGAACTCGATTATCTATATTTGATTTTGAATTTTGCATTAATTGTAAGTAATCAATAACAATTAATCCAATTTGATTATATTCAAATAAAATATTTTTTATTTTCAACCTTATATCTTGAGTTGTAAGATTTGCTTTATCTTCAATAAATAATGGTAGACGAGAAAATTCTTGAACGGTTAGTTCTAAATTAGTCCAATCTTCTTTATATAAATTTCCAATTTTTAAACGGTTTTGACTGATTCCAGTTTCAGTGGATAATAAACGATATATTAATTGTTCCTTTGACATTTCAAGACTAAAAAACAATATAGGTAATTTATAATTTTTAATTAAATTTTGAGTTATGTTTAAAGAAAAAGCTGTTTTTCCCATAGAGGGTCTTCCAGCAATAATTATTAAATCCGATTTTTGAAATCCTTGTGTAAGAGAGTCTAAGTCATAAAATCCCGATGCTAATCCAGGTAATTCAGGCTTTAATGATTTTTGTTTTAATTCTGATAAAATTTTCGAAAAAATATCGCCACTACTGTACATCTTTTCACTTTTTAATTCATTTGTTAAATTGAAAGATTTTTTTTCAAAATTATCTAAAATTTCTTCAAATGGAATACTCGTAATATGGCCGGAGTTAATTGCTTCATAACCTAAACGAATTAATGAACGTCGTAAAAATTTCTCTTGAACTAATTGAATATATTCTTCTAAATAAGTTAAATTAGGAATTTGATTCATAAGTTCGAGTAAAACTTTTGTACCTCCTATTTTGTGTAAGTAACCATTCTCGTGTAAAACTTTACTTAATGTAAAAATATCCACTGGAATTTGATTTTTGTACATTTCAATAAGAGCTTTATAAATTTCTTGATGATTCTTAAAATAAAATGTTTCAACTCGAATTGTTTTAATAGCAATTTCAATTGTTTCAGGACGTTGTAATAAGTTACTTATTATGCTTTTTTCTGCTACAAAATTATGAGGTAAATATTTAGTTAGAAATGACTGGTGTAGTTCACTATCAAATTGTTCCATATTAGTTAAATATTATATTTTTCTTTATAACAGAATTATAAAGCTTGTGTTCTAAGAAAACGTTTAGTATAATATTTATACGCGTCCTTAGTTCAGTTGGTAGAACGCTAGTCTCCAAAATTAGATGTCGAGGGTTCAAGTCCTTCAGGGCGCGTTTCTCTTACATATAAGAGGTTTTTATTAAAAATAGAATCTTAATGTGTTAAAATTTCCGTAACTAATTGATCTTGTGAAAAATTAAGCTTTGGTTTATCATAATATTTTAAAATAATAAATTTGAATCTTTTTTTAATTAATTAAAGTTAAAATTATATATCTCTATTTTATCAAGTAATAACAACACAATTATATGCCAAAAAAAGTAACCGCATTAATTAAGTTAGCTTTACCTGCAGGAAAAGCTACACCTGCTCCTCCTATCGGTCCAGCTTTAGGTCAACATGGTGTTAATATCGCAGCATTTTGTAAAGAATATAATGCTCGAACAAGCGATAAAAATGGTTTGATTATTCCTGTAGAAATTTCAGTTTTTGAAGATCGCAGTTATACGTTTATTCTTAAAACACCTCCTGCATCTGTGTTATTAGCTAATGCTGCAAAGATTAAAAAAGGTTCATCAACACCAAACCGCATCAATGTTGGGTCTGTAACAAAAGCTCAATTAGAAGAAATCGCTAATATTAAATTACCAGATTTAAATACAACGAAAATAACTAGCGCAGTAAAAATTGTTGAAGGAACTGCCCGAAATATGGGTATTACAATTATAGATTAATATCTAAGTTTATAAATTTTTAATTACGAAATTATATGCGAAAATTATCCATTCGTCAAACGAAGCATGCACAATTTAATGATTCTCCTCGTTCAACTTTAGAAGAAGTTATAGCTTATTTGAAACAAACATCAAATGTAAAGTTTACGGAATCTGTTGAATTACATGCTAATTTAAATATTGATCCAAAATACGCTGATCAACAATTACGTACAACAGTAACATTACCGCATGGTATTGGGAAAAAAATACGTATTGCTGTTTTAACAAATGAATCAAATCATGCTGAAGCACGTAACGCTGGGGGAGATATTGTTGGTAGTGAATCATTAATTAATGACATTAGTGAAGGAATTATTGATTTTGAGTTATTAATAGCAACACCGGATATGATGCCAAAATTGGCAAAACTTGGTCGAGTATTAGGTCCAAAAGGATTAATGCCTTCACCAAAATCAGGTACAGTTACTACTACATTAACCGAAACATTAACGGAATTTAAAAAAGGTAAATTTGAATATAAAGCTGATAGAACAGGAATTGTTCATGTCAATTTTGGTAAGATTGAGTTTCCAACTGAGCAGTTAGTTGATAATTTAACTTCATTATTTAATTCGATCGAACAAAATCGCCCTTCTGGTGTAAAAGGTAAATATTTTAAAAGTTTATTTGTTTGTACAACTATGGGTCCATCAGTTCAATTAGATTTAACGGCATTTGATTCATAGTCAATAAATGCCTCATCTACCTTGTAAATAATATATATATAATAAACAAAAAATTTTATGAATACAATTCAAGAAATCGTTGCAGCTTTAGAAGTATTAACATTAAAAGAAGCTAAGGAATTAGTAGATCTTATTGAAACGACTTTTGATGTTGATGCATCAGCGAGCGTTGGTGGCGGTTTTGCCGCTGCTGCTCCAGTTGCAGCTGAAGAAGTTGAAGAGAAAACTGAATTCAACGTGATGTTAGATGAAGTTCCTGCGGATAAGAAAATTGCAGTATTAAAAGTAGTTAGAACTTTAACTGGGTTAGGCTTAAAAGAAGCTAAAGACCTTGTAGAATCTGCTCCTAAAATGGTTCAAGAAAGTTTAGGCAAAGATGCTGCAGAAGATGCAAAAAAATTAATTGAAACTGCAGGTGGTAAAGTTTCATTAACTTAAGTTAATTAGATTGAAAAGATATTTACGTAGTTTAAAATATCTTTTCAATCTAACTAAAGAAAAACTTTAAATATGTAACAAAATAATACAATATTTTTTATACATGCTTTATTGGTTCTGATGTTGTATGCATAATAGCATTGGCTAATGTATATACAATAAATTTAATAGATCTTACTGAATCATCATTCGCTGGAATTGGATAATCCACTAAATCTGGGTCACAATTTGTATCAACAATAGAAATAATAGGTATTCCAAGTTTTCTACATTCTTTAACGGCTGTCATTTCACGTCTTTGATCAATAATAATCGCAACATCGGGTAATCTAGTTAAAGATCGGACACCCCATAAATATTTTTTTAATTTTTCGAATTCTTTTAAACGAACTGTTGCTTCTTTTTTTGGTAATGTATCGAAAACACCAGCAGCTTCTTGTTTTACCAACTCATTTAAACGATCAATTCGTTTTTCTACTGTAACCCAATTAGTTAACATACCGCCTAACCAACGATGGTTTACATAAGGTTGACCAACACTATCAGCTGCTTTTTTAATTATCGCACTAGCTTGTCTTTTTGTTCCGATAAATAAAAACTTTTTGCGTTCTGATGATTCAGCTTGAGTAAACTCAATTGCTTCACTTAATAATTCAATTGTTTGAACTAAATCTATAATATGTATGTTATTTCTTTGAGTATAGATATAACGAAACATTTTTGGGTTCCATCTATGAGCTTTATGCCCAAAATGGACACCAGCTTCTAATAATTGGGCTAAAGATACATCTACAACATGGAAACGTTTAGTGTGATCAGCCATAAAATTTTATAACTCCTTAATTAAAATTTATGATTTCTAGTAGTATAAATTAATGTTAAAAAATTGAAAAGAAATAAGTCTAAATTTTTAATTTACTTTGTTCTAAATTAATGTTTGTTTTTGTTTTCGTTTGAAAACAATTTGAATAACTTTGGTAACCTGTTCCTGATGGTATTAAATGCCCAATAATTATATTTTCTTTTAAACCACGTAACCAATCAATACGCCCTTCAATAGCAGCTTTTGTTAATACACGGGTTGTTTCTTGAAAACTTGCAGCTGAAATAAAACTTGGGTTATTTAATGCTGCTTTTGTAATTCCTAATAATAACGGTACATAATATGCAGGGCTTTTATTACCAGTTTTAATAATTTGATTAATATATTGAATATGATAAAGGTCGATTACTTCGCGTGGTAGTAATGGTGTATGACCTTCATGCGTTATTAATACTTTTGTAGTCATTTGTTTAATAATAACTTCTAAATGCTTATTCGCAATTGACACTCCCTGTGATTGGTATACTGACTGTACGGCATTTAATATTAATAATTGGATTTTTTTAAATGTCCTATAACTAGCCTCATAGTTATTTGTTAAACGGTACGAAAGGGTAAAAGAATTTTTGTTACAGAAGAAGTGTTTTTTCATTCCATAATAGTTAAAATATATTTTTAATAAATTATGCGGATTAATTTTATCATTTTCCCTAATTGTTGTACCTAATTTACGGAATTCAAAGCTTGGGTCAATACTAGTTTTTTGAATTAATAAGCTTTTCTTTTGGTTTGTTGCTAGATACTTATTTGTTGGTTTCTTTTTTCGGGCTTCTAGTAATTCTTCAATTCGTGGTAAACCTTGAACAATATCTCCGGTAATTTCTTTTTCGAAATTTAATAATCCAATTATTTCACCTTTTTCAATAAACTCACCATTTTTACAGTAAACACTATTTACTTCTTGTTCAAAATAATCTTCTGTTATTGAATGAATTCCAATTGATTTGCTAAAAGGGTACTTTAAAAATTTCAAACCCATTAAACGTTTACTAAACGAACTCTTTGGTTTAATTTTATTAGGAATTAATTCAGAACTTTTTAATAATAACGGCAAACATTGTTTAATTTTGGATTGGGTATTTTTAATTTTTAAATTATCTATTCTGTTAGTATCTTGTTTTAATTCTGATTTTGTAAGGTTTTTATTTTGTATTGAGAAATTTTTCAAAAATAATGGAATTCCTGAACTGTATAATTTACCATTTTTCTTAATAAACATTTTTGAAAATTTAATTTGGAACCCAGATGATTTCTTATTCGGTTCAAGTCGTTCAACTAGTGATCGTTTTGTGATATCATAATAATTTAAAAAAATATTCTTATTGTTATTAAATGTTTTGTTTTGTGAAGATATAATTTTATATTGCAAATCAATTTTATCAGTTGAATCATCGATTTTACAATTCGGGAAAAAATATGGATGTCCTTTTTGAATAGTTAAAAATTTCCCATTATCGATTAAGATTTTCCCAGTTTTATTAACATCAATATTATCAATAATTAATTCATTAATTTTTTTATTCTCTTCTTTTTCTTTCTTAACTGTAATACAATTATCATTTGAAATTAAAAAGACTTGTTTTTTGTTAAAACGTTTTGATTTAAATTTAACGACTTCTATTGCATTATTGATAAGTGATTCTAAATAACCAAATGTTGTATACGTATCAATAAATTGATTCGGTTCGATAAGTAAACAAGATTGTAAATCCGTGTATTTTAGGTGTGCTGGAATATACTGATTTAACGTTAATTTTTCTAATATTTTAAAATTTAAACTTTTAGTTTTTAAGTCATTAGTTAATTCAATTGTTATTCTATTTTGAAATGAATTTTTTGGTTTTAAATCTACGATATCATAAATTAAATCAATACTTTTAGAGGTTTTAATTTTCTGGTTTGGTTTATATAAATAATTAATTTTATTTGTTATTTTATAACCAAATGCTGTTTCCAGATTTTTTCTAAAAAGTGTTTTTATATCTCTTTCTTTAGGAATTTCATAAATATCAAAAGGGCGGATTAATAATTGATTACTAGATTTACTAATAATATGTTCACAAATAGAAGGTTGTGTTACTTTAATATTATTAAAAATAATTTCACCGGGATAATAAATGTTTTTATCTAAATTTTCAAATTGTTTTCCTTGATAAACAACTCCAGATTTAATTGCGACTTCTTCAATAATGTTATTCTTTTGAGAAACTTGTATAATTCCCGCTGTTTTTGAAATAATATTAGGAATAATTTCAAAGTTTTTTGATATGAAATTACCATTTTCTACGAGTAAAATACTTTTATCGCAATTTAATTTGTATGTTTCCTCGGAAAGCCAAATAATAGAATTATGAAAAATTTTCTTTTTCAATTTAAGCTTTAAAAAAGCACTTTCCATTTTTTGGTAATTAAAAAAATTTTGATAGAAAATGAAACCATTTTTATCAGTTTTAGTTTGTAAATTTTTTAAATTCTTTTGAAATGGATGTTTACTAATTTTATCATAATGATCTTTATTACTTTCATATGAAACAAAATATGAAATAAAATTATCATTTGTTATTCTTTTTTGTTTTGTACGTTGGTCAAAATACATTATTCCACCCGTTAAAGTTTTGAATTGGTGGTTAATGGACATTGCAAAATGTTTGTACTTTTTAAATCGTCTCCAATTTTTAGAGTTTGTATGCCTTAAATTGATAAAGTATTTTAAATTATTAAATTTAAGTAAGTAATTTTTATTACTAACAGATTTGATAACTTTTTGAATTGAGGCATTCTCTAAAAAATAACTATTATTTATAACTTGAATCCCTTGTTCTACTAAAGTATTTTTTTTATTAAAAATATTAATCAGACCAGAGTATTGATTTATTAATTTTGTTCTAAAAATATAACTATTTTTATTAATTTTATGGTCTGTATAAAAGTTTAAAAAAGAATTAACAGGAGCTTGGTAAACTTGTCCTGATAGAATCCATAACAATCGGTTTTGAGTAATTAAATTAATTTTAGTTTTTAACCGAGGTATAAAAATTTCACCTGAGGTATCACTTAAAATAGGTTTACTTTCAGTTAACGTTTGTTTTTTAGCACTCATTAACTCCCCAATAACAGAGGATTTTTTAATATATTGATTACTTTTTATAAATAATATAGTATTTCGTAGTAATTCTATTTGAATAATTTTTTGATGCGTTTGTTCTGGGATTATAATTAAAGATCCAGAATTTTTTGTAAGTAATACATCATCTCCACGATTAGTTCGTAAGACTATAGTTTTTAGAATTTTAGAAAATTTAATAATTCCATTTATGGGACTAATGATTTGTTGGCGTGCTTCTGAAGTAAAAATTCCGCCTGTATGAAAAGTCCGCATAGTTAATTGAGTTCCCGGTTCTCCAATTGATTGTCCTGCGAGAATTCCAATCGCTTCACCTAAATCTACCAAATTTTGATTCGACAAATCCCATCCATAGCACATTTGGCAAATTGAATGGTATAAACTACAAATTAATGGGGATCTAATATGAAATTTTGTAATTTGTTTTTCTTTAATTGTTTCAATTAATTTTAATGTTATTTGCGTATTAGACTGTGCAATTAATTTTCCCGTTTTCGGTTCATAAAGTGGTCGTTGTAAAATTCGACCTAAAATTTGTTCACTCTTTAAGTCGTTTTCTGCGTCTATTATAAAAGAGGCTGGTGTTTGACAATCTTTTTCACGGATAATAATATCTTGTGCAATATCAATTAAACGACGTGTTAAATAACCGGAATTTGCGGTTTTTAAAGCGGTATCCACAATACCCTTACGAGCACCATAACCAGACATTAAATAATCGGTAATTGTTAACCCCTCACGAAAATTCTTTTTAATCGGTACGCGCATAATTTCACCACTAGGATCTGCCATCAGACCTCGCATCCCTACAAGCTGCCTAACTTGAGATAAATTCCCTCGTGCTCCTGAAAATGCCATAATATAAACGGAATTTAAAGGGTCATAAGTTTTAAAATAAGACACTACATTATCTTTTAATGACTCACTTGCAATACTCCAAGTATCAATAATTTTTTGAAATCGTTCTACATCTGTAATTTTTCCTTTTAAACAAATTTTTTCAGCATTTAAAATATCTTTATTTGCTTTCTGTAACATTTCATTTTTTGTGAACGGAACTTTCAAATCTTCAATACTAATTGAAATGCCTGCTTGAGTTGCGTATTTAAATCCTAGATATTTTAATTCATCTGCTAATAACGAAGCTTGCATGGAATCGTATGTTGCAAAACTCCATGCTAGGAGTTCTTTTAATTGTTTCTTATTAATAAGTGTATTTTGATAAATAAAATCTTTCATAATTACTTTACTCTATTTTAGAAATTTCAAGATTGTAGTCTTTATTAGTTAAGGTTTAAGGTTGTTTGAATTTTATAATTTAAAAGCACACGTCCTGTTGTTGTTTTTAAATATTGTGTAATAATTTCTCCATTTTTATCTTTACGAATTTGAAGATTTTCATAATATTCAATATAACTTTGATCTTTTAATGTAACTTTTTTGATACAATTAAAAGGTTTCGATATTTTATTTTTATATCGGACCCAAATTGAAGTATGAATTTCAATATGATCTTGATTATAGGCTAATATAACATCATTTAAATCTGCAAAATAATGATTTGATCCTAAAAGATGCTTAATGTTATCTACTGTTAAATAATAACAACCTAGTACCATATCTTGACTTGGCATAATAATGGGTTCCCCGTTTGCAGGAGATAGGAAATTATATGGTGCTAACATTAGCATATAGCATTCGGCTTGAGCTTCTAATGAAAGAGGCACATGAACTGCCATTTGATCACCATCAAAATCTGCATTAAAAGCGGAACAAACTAAAGGATGAAGTTTAATAGCACGACCCTGAACTATAATAGGTTCAAAAGCTTGTATTCCTAATCGATGTAATGTTGGAGCTCGGTTTAAAAAAATAGGATGATTTGATAAAACTTTTTCTAATACTGGATCAATAATGGGTTCATTTTGTTGGAGCAAGTTTTTTGCTACCTTCATATTACTTGCTAAACCTTGATTAATTAACTCACGAATTATAAAAGGTTGAAATAATTCAATAGCCATTTCGTAAGGTAAACCACACTGGTTTAATTTTAAACTTGGACCTACTACAATTACCGAACGACCTGAATAATCCACTCGTTTTCCGAGTAAATTTTGTCGAAAACGTCCATGTTTTCCTTTTATTATATCGGATAATGATTTTAAAGGTCGATTATTCGCGCTCAAAGCGATTTTCCCACGTTTTCCATTATCAATTAAAGTATCTACAGCTTCTTGTAACATTCGTTTTTCATTTCGAATAATTAACTGGGGAGCATCAATTTCTAATAATCGAAGAAGACGGTTATTCCGAGTAATTATGCGTCTATAAAGTTCATTTAAATCAGAAGTTGCAAAACGACCTCCTTCTAATTGAATCATAGGTCTTAATGCAGGTGGTATTACAGGTAAGATAGTAATAATCATCCATGTTGGATTTGCACCTGTAGTTAATAAATTTTCTAAGATCCGGATTCGTTTGATTGATTGGTCTCTTAGTTTATAAATTCGTTGATATTCCCATTTTCGGGACCAATGAGAAAAATTATAAAACGGTTGTTCTTTATGCAGTATCTTACTGCAAAGCATAATAAAATTTCTTGTTTTAATTATTTCTTGATCTAAATTAAGCTTTTCTAATTCTCGTTTTATTAAAACAGAACCAATTAGATAATTTGGTGTTGAACGTAATAAATATCTAGGAGTATTTCGGCGTCGGTTTCGAGATTTTGAATATGGTTTCAATGGGTATCCTGTGAACCCTAATTCTCTACAACGTCTATATTGTTGTAAATCCCAATGAAGCCCATAGAACCCTATTTCATCTTCCGCAATAAAGTAGGCAAGCGAAGCTAATTTGATACGTTTTATTCGTTCATCGTATGAATTAACTCGGCTAGATTTTTTTGCTTTTGATTTTTCTTTAAGAAATTCTTTACAATTTAAAATAGCTTTTGGGCTTTTAATATAATACTGACATTCAATATTTGAAGATAAATAGTCAGGAATATCTTTGTTCTCTTTAGCTTTATTTTCTTTTGGTTCCGCGAATTCAGCCCATCCAGTATCTAATCTTTTTTCACATTGCTCCACTTCAAGTAATAAAGCCATATAATTTGGTCGACTATTCGTATACCAAACATGTGTAACTGGGTAAATTAAGTTAATATGTCCCATTCTATGTCGTCGAACTCTAGATTCGGTTAATTCAACACCACAACGTTCACATATTAAACCTTCATATCTCACTCGCTTATATTTTCCACATGCGCATTCTAAACTTTTACTTGGGCCAAAAATTCTCTCGCAAAATAACCCATCCATTTCAGGTTTAAAAGTTCGGTAATTTATTGTTTCTGATTTCTGAACTTCCCCAACAAATTGTCCATTAGGTAATTTTCGATGTGACCATTGTAATATTCTAATTGGTGACGCTAATTTTATTTTTATATAATCAAATTCTTTTTCAGACCGTATCATGTAATTATATTTTTAAAATGAAATATTATTTATATTCGATGTAGGAGAAAATGTTTTTAACAATGGGTTGTATTTTTCGATTAAATTTAATTCAATTTCATAAGGTTGATTTGAACTAAATTGATCAATTCGATATGTACTCATATCTAAACCAATAGATCGTAGTTCTTGAACTAAAACTTTAAATGACTCAGGTACACCGGACGTAGGTATTGGTTGCCCTTTAATAATCGCATTTAAAGTTTCATTCCTTCCTTGCATATCATCAGATTTGATTGTTAAAAGCTCTTTTAAAATAAACGAAGCCCCAAAACCTTCAAGCGCCCATACTTCCATTTCACCAAATCGTTGCCCACCATGTTGCGCTTTTCCACCTAAAGGTTGTTGCGTTACTAATGAGTAAGGGCCCGTGGCACGAGAATGCATTTTATCATCCACTAAATGAATCAATTTTAACATATATGCACTACCGACTGTGATCGGATTGTCAAATTCTTTACCAGTTCGGCCATCAAGAAGTACCATTTTTCCAGGCGAATAGGGATTGAAAATCCATGCTTCATCATTTTCAATTGAAGCTTGTCTTAATTTTTTATTAATTAAAATTCGGGAAATTTCAGACCCATACATTTCATCAAATGGTAAAATTTTAAATCGACGATTTAATTTATGACCGGCTAAACCTAATAAACATTCATATAATTGACCTACGTTCATTCGGGAGGGAACACCTAAAGGGTTTAAAATAATATCAATAGGCGTACCATCAGGAAGAAATGGCATATCTTGTCGTGGTAAAATCCGCGAGATAATTCCTTTATTTCCATGACGACCCGCAATTTTATCCCCTACTTGAATTTTTCTGATTTGAGCAATAAAAATTTGAATTTTTTCAAATTTATAAGCTAATTTGGTTCTACGGTTAAATGTTAAAGTTTCAATAACTCGACCGTATTCTCCTTCTGGCATTCTAAATGAAGTATCACGTACACCTTTTGCTTTTGCTCCAAAAATTGCTCTAAGTAATTTCGATTCTGGTAATTGTTCGGAATCATCTTTAGGAATAATTTTCCCTACTAAAATATCACCTGGTTTTACAAATGTTCCAATTGTAACAATTCCATCCTCATTCAAATTTTGAATTTCTAATATATTTAAATTTGGAATATTATTTGTTGTTTGTTCACATATTTCAGCTGTTCGATCAATTTCAATTTCGTATTTTTCAATATGAATAGAAGTAAAAATATCTTCATAAACTAATCGTTCATTTATTAAAATAGCATCTTCAAAATTATACCCTTGCCATGGCATATAAGCTACTAGAACATTTTGTCCTAATGCAAGTTCATTATTTGTTATTCCTGGACCATCGGTCAGCATTTGCCCAGATTTAACTTTTTCTCCTTCCCATACAATTGGTCTATGATTAATACAAGTTTCTTGGTTTGATCTTTGGTATTTTTGTAAATCATATTTATATGGATGACCAGAATCTTCAAGAATAATAATTTTATCTGCAGTTACAGAATCAACGATTCCTGAACGTTCTGCTTTTATAGCCATTCCCGAATCTAATGCAATTTGATTTTCTAATCCTGTTCCAACAATTGCTTTTTGTGGTAGTAGCAATGGAACAGATTGTCTTTGCATATTTGAACCCATTAATGCTCTGTTAGCATCGTCATGCTCAAAAAATGGTATTAAAGATGCAGCAACAGATACAATTTGAATTGGTGAAATTGCAATAAAGTCAATTTCAGAAGGCGTAATCGTTAAAAAATCTTGTTTGTAACGAATAGGAATTAAATTTTGTGTTAAGTAATTTTCTTCATTTGTTGGAACATCAGCAGGTGCAATTTTATAAAAATCTTCGATATCTGCTGTTAAATAAATTGGGTTTCCAGTTTTAATTACTTTTCCATTTATAACTCGCCAAAAAGGGGTCTCTAAAAACCCTGATTCATTTACTCGTGCACAGGTAGTTAATGAAGCAATTAAGCCGACATTTTGGCCTTCGGGCGTTTCTATGGGGCAAATTCGGCCGTAATGACTTGGGTGAATATCACGAACTGCAAAACTAATTCTATCTCTATCAAATCCCCCAGGTCCCAGTCCACTAATTCGTCTTCGATGTGTTAATGAGGATAAAGGATTAGTCTGGTCCATATATTGCGATAATTGGCTTGACCCAAAAAATTCACGAATAGTTGCTCCAACTAAATTGAAACTTGATAATTGACTAGAATAAGTTTTATTTGTTTGACTACGTAACTTTCGCAATAACCGTTGAAAGCCAATACGAAATAAATTCTGTAAAAGTTCACCAACGGAGCGAACTCGACGGTTTTTTAAGTGGTCAATATCATCACTAACTCCTTTAGATGTAGATAATGTTATCAATTGATCGATAATTGCAAAAATATCTTCATATGTAATTGTAGTAATCCGTTTTGAAAGTTTAATGTGTAACCGATGATTCAATTTTGAACGACCAATTTTCCCTAACCGGTAGTAAGATGGATCAAAAATCCGAGAAAATTCAGAAATATTCTTATAATAATTACTTTTTAAATTGAAACGTAATAAACGACTTTCTTGATAAAGCGAATTAGTTAAAAGTGGTTTAGTAAAATAGAAAAAATCAGAATTTTGTAAATTTTGATAAATTTCTAAATCTGTTACACCCATTTCTTTTAATAAATGAATAGCTGGTTTTTGAGTTACTTTATCTAGTTGAATAATAAGTTCATCTTCTTGGTTTTTTATTGGATATTTAGATGTATTAATTTTTGTATTTTTTTGAAATCGAAATCTAATCCATGACCCATATTCAGGAATTAATGTTGCTGTGTATAATTCTTTGTCTTCATATTTCTGTTTATATGTATCTTCAATTAAATGGTCATCTTTATATTGAATAATTTTAGATTTTGTTTTTAAATATTTTGGTTTGTTTTTGAATATTTTTGCCTGTGATTGTTGTTTTTTATCATCCTTTTCTTTTTTAGTAAAGTTATATTTGAATTTAATTACCTCTTTAAAGCTAGTTGTAAAATAAAGACTAGTTTTAATTTTTGGATTAATTATTTTAATCTTGGGTTTTATATTTAATTTTAAAAAATTGAAACTATTAACTTGTTTAAATTCATCAAGATCTCTAAGTGTGAAAAAAAGAATTTGTTGATTTATTTTTAATCGAAGTAATTTTTCTGATTTTTGAAATGATTCATCATATATTTTTTTAATTTGTATATATTTTTTTGTTGAAACTTGTTTATTTTTGTTAGTAATTTCTTTTTTTAAAATTTTATATTTATTAATAGTTTTAATTAATAGGTTAAAACTGTTAATAAAGGATAAAACTTTATACTTAGTACTTGATTTTTTTAATTTGTTATTCGATTTAGACCCCAACCATTTTAAAAAGATTTTAATTCGTTTAATTTTGGTAGATGAGTCAGGTAATATAAGTAAATTTTTATAAATTTTAAAGTGTTCAATAAATAAAGAACTAAAATTAATTTCTTGTTCTTTTATTTCTCGGAAAGAGTACAAATTAATTGGTTGTCCATCCCAATTCCAATATTCTTCTTTCTTAATAAATTTTATTTTTTTATTTTTATCACTGATGGGCTTATTTTTAACTGTGGGATTCAAAAAATATAAACGACTTTCAGTAAGTAAAACTTCACTAGACGGAGTAAAACTTCTTAGTTTTCCAATTTCACTGGGAATTACGCGTTTAATTTTTTTATTTTTTTTCTGAAGTTTATTTTTCTCGAAATAGACTCCAGGACTTCGGATAATTTGACTTACAATCACTCGTTCACATCCATTAATAACAAATGTAGCGAAAGTTGTCATTAATGGTAAATTTATGATAGGAAATTTATTATGGTATTTTATAGTGTTTGTTTTTTTATTTCGAACTTCTAAAGGAATAACTAATTGGGCAGAATAATTTGTAGTATATTTTTTCGCTCGAATTATATTATAAATGGGTTTTACTAAACTATATTCTTGTCCAAATAATATATATTCTGTATTTTGACTAAAATCATAGATTTTAGAAAAAGTTGCTAATTCTTCATTTAGCCCTTGAGCAATAAACCAACAAAAACTTATCCGTTGCATTGCAATAAAATCAGGGAGAGCTGTTGTATAATTCATATATTATTTCTGAAGTTTTATTATTAATTGATTTAAAAACTGATAACTTTTTACTTCTTTTAGAAGAATAAAGATGAAGAAATGTTCGAGATATTTGATGTAGACAACTTCTATAGTTAGGATTCGAATAATTTATACAAAAAATAAATCAAACTAATTTATATTTGTTTTAATAGGTGGTATTTGGTTTTTATATTATAAAAAGATAAAATTACTGAAGTCGAAATTCGTTAACTTTTGAATTTGATTACATTTTATATGACAGATTTTTAAAATTTAGTTTATAAAGCTTTTAATTATGAATATAGATAAAAAGGATATTTGTTATTCGTTTAAATAACTTTAAAAAAGTCTTTTAAAATAGCATTTATTAGCTTAAAGAATATGAAGTGTAGAGATAATTAGATGTTACTTTGGCTAATGAAATTTTCTTATTTTCAGAAACTACATTGAACATTGATTTAACTATTCTAGTTACAACTAGATTAGCACCCTTGAATCCATTATCGTTAATGTCCGCGGATCTCTCAATATAAAAAGTCTTGTTAATAAAACTGACTGCTGCATTTTTTAGTGTTATTGTTTAGAATTCTTTAACGATTTTTGACATAAATTTCTTTAATATTAATTAAATGTCGTTAAATCCAATTGAGTGGATTAGTCCGTAATTGTAAAAACAAATAAACTTTTTAAATATTTATCTTTTACATAAGAAAGGTGGTTTTGTTCAATTGATTTATATTAAAATGACTCAAATTTAGAATACAAAATAATATATTCAATAGCTGAAGAATTTAATATGTAAAAGATGGGGGTACTTTTATTATATTTTATAATCAAAATAACTAAATTGGTCTATGTTTTAAATAAAACATAGACCGATCCTTGTAATTAGATCATTTGAAATACATTAACATTATTACTAGGGGTTTGATAACTAGAGAAATTAATGTTTTTTACGTCTTATTTATGATGATTAATCTTATGGAATATTAAGGGGTTCATAAATAGTTAACGTTAGTTTACGCAGCTTTTAGTTGAGCAGCTAATTGTGATTTCTTTCGTGCTGCAGTATTTTTATGATAAATATTTTTTTTTGAACCTTTATCAATCAAACTATATATTGAATTTAATAATGTTTGTGCTGTTTCTTTATCAGTAGGGTTTTGAGAAATTTTATATGTTTCTAAATTTTTCAAAAATCTTTTTGTTAATGTTCGAACTGAGCTTTTATAATAACGGTTTTGTAATAAGTTTCGTTTTGTTATTAAGATACGTTTTTTTGCTGATTTGTTATTAGCCATAAATAAATATATATTGATTAATATTTAAGTTATATTTCTATTTGATGAAGTATAATGTATTAAAAAAAAAATTGGAAGTTTTAAAATTGAATATTTTTAATAAAAAACTATTAAACCCTTGATAAGATAAGAAGATTTAGGCAATATAGTATAGTAAAAATACTATTAAAAAATCATTATTTTATAGAAATTTATATGGCAAAAAATAAGGGTACTCGAATTTTAATTACTTTAGAATGTACTGAATGTAGAACGAATGTAAATAAACGGTCGGCAGGTGTTTCAAGATATTTAACTCAAAAAAATCGTCGAAATAATCCAGAACGAATAGAACTTAAGAAATATTGTCCGCATTGCAATAAACCAACTAATCATAAAGAAATAAAATAAAATTATGTTTATACAAAAACAAAAAGCATCACCACTAGGTCTTAATCAAAAAATTGATTACAAAGATATCGATTTATTAAAATCGTTTATTACAGAGCAAGGGAAAATTCTTCCTCGTCGTGCTACTGGAGTTACGGTTCAACAACAACGTCAAATTGCGAAAGCTATTAAACGTGCACGAATTTTATCACTATTACCATTTGTGGCTTCTAATGAACTTTAATCTTTTTTAGAGATTAAAATTTATTTAACTCAGTTAAGGAGAATTCCACTTTATGGGTGTAAGAAATTTTATTGATCGTGTTTTTACAGTTATTTCTGATCTTATTCTAAAATTATTACCAGCGAGTAAACAAGAAAAACAAGCTTTTGCATATTATAAAGCTGGTATGGCAGCACAAGCTGACGGTGACTATGCTGAAGCATTAGAGAATTACTATGAATCCCTTTATTTAGATGAAGATCAATATGATCGTAGTTATACTCTCTATAATATTGGTTTAATTTATGCAAAAAATGAAAATTACCCACGTGCATTAGAATATTATCATCAAGCTGTATCTTTAAATTCAAATTTACCTCAAGCTTTAAATAATATAGCAGCAATTTATCATCGACAAGGGCTTTTAGCTTTAGAAATGGCATCTCAAGATTTTGATTCTGAAATGGAAATTTCAGAAGAGTATGAATATGTTGAATTAGCAAAAGGTTTATTTGATAAAGCGGCTGAATATTGGTATCAAGCACTTAAATTAGCACCAGATAATTACCCAAGAGCACGTAATTGGTTAAGAATAACTGGACGAGCGAAATCGTTAGATTCTTTTTAAAATAACTTAAGGATCTGAAAATAGAAAATATTTTATTCAACAATTCGTGTCATTTTGTTGTACAATAATAGGTAATTAATAAATTTTAAATTTGTTATTATTTTGAGTAATCTATTGAATTCTGAAAGTGTATTTATTCTTAAATATTTAAAATATGTTAAATCAAAATGGTAGAAACTACAAATAAAGGTTACGTTTGTCAAATTATTGGTCCTGTATTAGATATTGTATTTCCAGATGGAATTTTACCACCAATTTATAGTGCAATTAAAATTGAGACTGCAGATGGAATCGGTAATATTGTTGAAGTTCAACAATTATTAGGTGATAACAAAGTACGTGCAGTATCGATGCGTTCAACTGATGGTTTAAAGCGTGGTGTTGAAGCTGTGGATTTAGGTTCACCAATCACTGTTCCAGTAGGTACTCCAACATTAGGTCGAATTTTCAATGTAATCGGTGAACCAGTAGATGAGCAAGGTGATGTTGCTTTAGATGAAACTTTACCGATTCATCGTGAAGCACCTGCTTTTACAGAATTAGAAACAAAACCTTCAATTTTTGAAACTGGAATTAAAGTTGTAGATTTATTAGCACCATATCGTCGTGGTGGTAAAATTGGTTTATTCGGTGGTGCTGGTGTAGGTAAAACTGTATTAATTATGGAATTAATTAATAATATTGCTAAAGCACACGGTGGAGTATCAGTTTTTGGTGGTGTTGGTGAACGAACACGTGAAGGTAATGATTTATATGAAGAAATGAAAGAATCTGGTGTTATTAATTCAAGTAATTTCCCTGAATCTAAAGTAGCTTTAGTATATGGTCAAATGAACGAACCTCCAGGTGCACGTATGCGTGTAGGTTTAACAGCTTTAACAATGGCAGAATATTTCCGAGATGTAAATAAGCAAGATGTTTTATTATTTATTGATAATATTTTCCGTTTTACACAAGCCGGTTCTGAAGTATCTGCTCTATTAGGTCGTATGCCATCAGCGGTAGGTTACCAACCAACTTTAGCGACTGAAATGGGTGCATTACAAGAACGTATTACATCTACAACTCAAGGTTCAATTACTTCAATTCAAGCTGTTTATGTACCAGCCGATGATTTAACTGATCCAGCTCCAGCAACAACATTTGCTCATTTAGATGCAACAACTGTATTATCACGTAATTTAGCTGCAAAAGGTATTTACCCAGCTGTAGATCCATTAGATTCTACTTCTACAATGTTACAACCTGGTATTGTTAGTGAAGAACATTATGCACTTGCAGAAAATGTAAAAGAAACATTACAACGATACAAAGAATTACAAGATATTATTGCAATTTTAGGTATTGATGAATTATCAGAAGAAGATCGTACGGTTGTTTCTCGTGCACGTAAAGTTGAACGTTTCTTATCTCAACCTTTCTTCGTAGCTGAGATTTTCACTGGTTCACCAGGAAAATATGTAAGTTTAGAAGAAACAATTAAAGGTTTTGTAATGGTTTTAGGCGGTGAATTAGATGATTTACCAGAACAAGCATTCTACCTTGTAGGAAATATTGACGAAGCAATTTCAAAAGCAGAAACTCTAAAATAAGGAGTAATTAAATATGGTTATGAACATTCGCGTTCTAACTCCCGATAGAGTTATTTGTTCTACAACAGCAGATGAAGTTATTTTACCTGGTTTAACTGGTCAAGTAGGTGTATTAGATGGTCATGCAACTCTAATAACAGCTTTAGATACAGGTTTACTTAGAATAAAGTTAGCTGAAAAATGGACCCCAATTATTTTATGTGGTGGTTTAGCAGAAATTGACAAAAATCGTGTTACGGTTTTAGTAAATGATGTGGAAGAACTTGTTTCTGTAGAATTAAATGATGCTACTAAAGAGTTAGAAAAAGCTACATTAGCAATTGAAAGTGCCGAAACAAGTAAGGCAAGACTTGATGCTTCTGTTGAATTAAAAAAAGCTACAGCACGTCTTGAAGGTATAAATTACTTATCATAAAAATAATTTCTGTAAGTAATTTATTTTTATATCAATTACCTACAGAAACTACTTTTATATAAAATCTAGATTTTGAGTTAAGAATAATATACCATATTTGTTCTTAATAGATATTATGAATAATAACAAATCTACAAATTAACTTTATGGTAACAAATTTGGATTTTAACTTTACAAACAATGAAACGGTAACTTTAGAGTTACCGTTTTCAGAACATATTGATGAACTTCGACAACGATTATTTCATATATTCTGGACAATCTTATTTTTAACGTCTTTAGCTTTTCTCGAAGTTAAATTTTTAGTTAAAATACTAGAATTTCCAGTGGATAATGTAAAGTTTTTTCAATTATCACCAGGTGAATATTTTATTTCAACTGTAAAAATTTCTTTTTATACAGGATTACTTTTTGGAAGTCCATTTGCAATTGGACAAGTAATTTTATTTCTATTACCTGGTTTAACTAAAAAAGAAACAAAGGTTATTTTACCATTATTGTTGAGTTCTTTATGTTTATTTGGATTAGGTTTACTTTTTTCTTACTATGCTTTAATTCCAGCAGCTTTAAATTTTTTTTTAAATTATAGTGATGAAGTTATTGAACCTTTATGGTCATTTGACCAATATTTCGAATTTATACTTGTTCTTTTTTATAGTACAGGTTTAGCTTTTCAAATTCCGATTATTCAAATTTTATTAGGCTTATTAAATTTTGTCTCAGCCCAACAAATGTTAGGGGCGTGGCGATACATAATATTAGTCTCAACAATTATTGGAGCAGTTTTAACTCCTTCAACTGATCCTTTTACACAATTATTGCTTTCTTTTGCAATATTACTATTATATTTTTCAGGCGTAGGTATCCTGTTTTTAATAAAAAATTAACTTATATATATAATTCATGGCAACTAACAAGTTTTTTAAAAGTCTTTTATTTACTTTAACGATTGCTATAAGTTTATTTGGTTTTTGTGTTGAAAATTCTTTCGCATATCCTGTGTTTGCTCAACAAGGGTATTCAAACCCACGTGCAGCGAACGGTAAATTAGCTTGTGCGAATTGTCATTTAAACCAAAAAGCGATTGAAATTGAAGCACCACAAGGTGTACTTCCTAATTCTGTTTTTGAGATTGAACTAAAAGTACCTTATGATGTAAGTCGTCAACAAATTGGTGCTGATGGTGCTGCCGCAGATTTAAATGTAGGTGGAATTGTTATTTTACCTAAAGGTTTTAAATTAGCTTCTAAAAGTCAAATTTCTCCAGAAGTTAAAGCAAAAAATAAAGGTGTATTTATCTCTCCATATAGTACAGAGTTTGATAATATTTTAGTTGTAGGTCCAATCGCTGGTAAAAAACATCAAGAACTTATCTTCCCTGTTGTAGCACCAGATCCAGAGAAAGATTCTGATGTTAAATATTTATCATATCCATTCTTTGCTGGTGGTAATCGCGGTCGTGGTCAAGTTTACCCAACGGGTGAAAAAAGTAATATAAACAGTTTTGGTGCAACACAAGCTGGTCAAATTACGGCAATTGCAACAACAGAGAAAGGTGAATCTAATATCACTATTGTTAATTCAAATGGGACAACAACTTCACAAACTCTATCAAAAGGTTTAAAATTACTTGTAAAACAAGGCGATTTAGTTAAAGAAGATCAACCATTAAATATTGATCCAAACGTTGGTGGTTTTGGCCAAGAAGAGTCAGAAATCGTATTACAAAGTTCAACAAGAATCCTAGGCTATCTAGCGTTCTGTTTCTGCTTATTATTAACTCAAGTGTTTTTAGTTCTTAAGAAAAAACAATATGAAAAAGTTCAAGCCGCTGAGCTTAATTTTTAATAAAATTCAGGAATGGCAATTCATTTTACGTCATTCCTCAATTTTTTCTTTAGTCAAATCATAACTACTTTTTTCTATTTTAACTCTTGAAATTGAAACATAATAAAGCATTTATAAAATATAAATTTATTTTTTCTATATCTCAATTCGTACGGAATTTATTTATAATAAATAATAGTAAATAAATATTTAACGAATTTTTAGATGTTAAAGAATTTGATAACCTTAATATCTAAAAGTTTGTTAAATAATTTATATTTTTTTGTTTCAATTAATCAATTTCTACTTCAAATATTTCGTTAAATACTTTTAATACTTTATCACCAGAATCGATTGACTCTAATGGGTCTTTTCGTAATCTGTGACGTAAACACAAAGTAATAACATTTTGAATATCAGAAATTGTCACTGTATCACGACCATCGTAAGCAGTATAAGCTTTTACTGCACGGTTGGTAACAATATCACCTCGTAAACCATCCACATCTAGCTGACTACAAACTTCAGAGATTTTAACTCTTAACTCATAAGTAATTTTAACTTCTGGTAATGCTTGTTGAGCTTCGATGATTCGGGTCCGTAATTCTTGCTGTTTGGCTTCATAATTTTCAGCCCACACCATTGGTGTTTGATCAAAAGAAGTTCGCTCTTCTACTACTTGCACTCGTAAAATCGGGTCTTTAACAGTACGGATTTCCGCATGCATCCCAAATCTATCTAATAATTGAGGTCTTAATTCTCCTTCTTCTGGGTTTCCAGAACCAACTAATACAAATCGAGCTGGGTGACGAATTGAGATTCCTTCTCTTTCAACTGTATTCCATCCTGAAGCTGCTGAATCTAATAAAATATCAACTAAATGATCATCTAATAAATTTACTTCATCTACATATAATAACCCTCTATTAGCTTTTGCTAATAATCCAGGTTCAAAAGCTTTTATACCTTCGGTTAATGCTTTTTCAATATCAATTGTTCCACAAACTCGATCTTCTGTTGCTCCTAATGGTAAATCAACCATTGGGGTCTTAATAAAATCGGTTTCCAAGGTTTCACCCTTTTGGATTGCCGTTTTTACTTCATTCCCCATTAAATCTAAATCTGATACATGAGAATTGAAAGGATCATCTTTAACAATTTCAATCTCTGGAAGTAAATCCGCAATTGCTCTTATAGTTGTTGATTTTCCTGTTCCTCGATCTCCCATAATCATGACACCACCAATCTTTGGGTCAATTACGTTTAATAGTAAAGCTAATTTCATTTCTTCTTGCCCTACAATTGCAGTGAAGGGAAAAACTGGTGAAGAGAATTTTTTTAAATCTTGTGTTACCATACTTCTCAATTAAATATATAGTTATAGGTACTTAATAAAAGTTTAAATTATTGGTAAAGTGTTGCTCCTAAACGAATTGCTAGAACACTTGCTAATAATGCAGCCATTAGTGCGATATAAACTTGAAAATCCGTAATCATAATATTATAATTTGTTTAAATTTTTAAACTATATTGATTCTAAAGAATTAGGATATTATTTAATAATTTTAAATTTTAATCTTACCCTAACAAATTACATTAAATTATAGTTTAAATATATAATTTAAATATAATTTGTTAATTTTACGATTTTACCAACTTGATTTTGTAACGCCTGGTAACAGACATGCATGAGCCATTTCACGTAAAACATGACGTGAAACACCAAAATCTCTATAAAAACCTCTTGGACGACCGGTTTTCCAACAACGATTTCGAATACGGATTTTTGAGCTATTCCGCGGTAAACGTTGGATTTTTGAATGGATCTCTAATTTTAAATTAAAATCACTCGTACTATTGTATTCTTGTAACAAAGTTTGACGTTTTAATTCATATTTTTTATTTAATTTGATCCGCTTCTTTTCCCGTTCAATCATGCTTCTTTTTGCCATAAACTTATCTAAATTTTTAAATGTAGTTTAAATGAATTAATAATTAAGAAAGAAATAAAATATTAATTTTCAAATAATTAATATTTTATCTCAAACTATCTCTATTTTTAAATCAATTGTATATTTATACCCGTTATATAGCAAGATTTAAAATACGAAATTTATCTACTATTAATAATTTAAAATTTATTAATTATTTAATAAATTTTGAAACATAAGCGGAGTTTTTATTTGGTAATACTGTATATGTACTTAATAAATCACGGAATTCTTCTCCATCCATTGTTTCTATATCCATTAACCGTTCAACAGTTAAATCAATAATTACTCGGTTGTCTAAAATTATTTGTAGAGCTTTTTGTTCACAGTAATTTATAATTTTACAGACTTCATCATCAATTCGATCCGCAATACTTTCCGCGTATTCTGAATCTTGATTCATTGTTCCACCTAAAAATACTTGTCCACTCGATTCATCTTCTAATGCAATTGGTCCTATATTTGACATACCAAAACGTGTTACCATTTGGCGTGCTAAATTTGTAACTTGTTGTAAATCACTACTTGCACCCGTTGTTATTTCTGGGTCACCAAAAATAACTTGTTCCGCAGCTCGTCCACCAAGTGTTCCAATAATTCGTGCTAATAACGCTGAACGAGAGATTAAACTTTGATCTTCTTCAGGTGTAAACCATGTTAAACCTTTAGCAGATCCTCGTGGTGTAATTGTAATTTTCTCTACTTCATCATGTGACTGTAAAACTGATCCTGTAATTGCATGTCCAACTTCATGATAGGCAATTAATTTTTTATTTTTACTATCTTCCATTGGACTGCCCGCAATTCCACCAATTATACGATCAACCGCTTGGTTAACCTCATTTTTTGAAATTGTAGATTTTTTATATCGAGTTGCTAGAATTGCTGCTTCATTCAATAAATTTGCTAAATCTGCCCCTGAAAAACCAGGAGTACGATTTGCTAATTGGACTAAAGAAACATCACTTCCTAAAGGTTTATTTTTGGCATGAACTTTTAATATACTTATACGACCTAATCTATCAGGTAAATTTACATCTACTTGTCTATCAAATCGCCCAGGACGTAATAATGCTGAATCTAGAATATCAACTCGGTTTGTAGCTCCAACAACAATTACTCCTTTATTTTCTTTAAATCCATCCATTTCAGTCAGTAATTGATTTAAAGTTTGTTCTCGTTCATCATTTCCCCCACCTACACCAGAACCACGTTCGCGACCAACTGCATCAATTTCATCAATGAAAACAATACATGGAGCATTTTCTGATGCTTTTGTAAATAAATCTCGTACCCTTGCTGCTCCTATACCAATAAACATTTCTACAAATTCTGAACCTGCCACACTGAAGAATGGAACATCTGCTTCATTTGCAATTGCTTTTGCTAATAATGTTTTTCCAGTTCCGGGAGGTCCTACTAGTAAAATTCCTTTTGGAATTTTTGCTCCAACAACAGTGTACTTTTCAGGTTCTTTTAAAAATGATACAATTTCTTCAAATTCTGCTTTCGCTTCATCAATTCCAGCGATATCACTAAAATTAATACCTGTATCTGGGCGACGCTCAAATCTTGCTGTTGACTTTCCTAAACTTAATGGTGATTGGCCTGAACCGCCACCAAAATTTTCAGAGTTTTGGAAGAAATAAACTAAACCAGCAATAAAAATTAATGGTAAAAGTAAATTACTAGCGATTGTAACAAAAAGATTTTTTCGTTCTGCAGGATGAGCATCAAAATCAATATTGTATTCTTTTAATTTTTGTATTAACTGAGATGCTCCAACTGGTATTTCTACACGAATTGTTTGTGGGCGATTCCCTAATTCTGGGCTTGAAGCTTGAACAATTGCGTTTCGACTATTATCATATAGATCGACTTGTTTTACCCATCCCATTTCTAAATACTCTAAAAAACGTCCGTAAGTCATACGTGAACTTACAACATTTTGATTTAGTTGTGCTTCATTTCGTATTGATTCCGGGTTTTCAGGGTTTTGTATTCCAAATGTTTTAGTACCTAAATCGATGGTACTAATAAGAATTAATCCAATTAATATTGCGCGTAAAATTTGTTGTCCCATTTTTTTTTTTATTATAAATAATAGTTATATAAATATAGTTCTACTATAAATTGTAACATATTTAAAATGTCAAAAACAACAAA
>Ga0209302_10000100_pt1:45000-50000 | contig 56733 bp, 59 predicted proteins | sample ArcOceMetagenome_2_FD_187445 | JGI IMG/M metagenome (GOLD analysis project Ga0209302, IMG submission 187445) | Marine eukaryotic phytoplankton communities from Arctic Ocean - Arctic Ocean ARC135M Metagenome (SPAdes) (version 2) | ecosystem: Environmental > Aquatic > Marine > Oceanic...
GGTCCAACTGGTTTAGGTAAATACTTAATGCGTTCACCTAGTGGAGAAATTATCTTCGGTGGTGAAACAATGCGTTTCTGGGATTTACGTGCACCTTGGGTTGAGCCATTACGTGGTCCAAACGGTTTAGATATCAATAAAATTAAAAATGATATTCAACCTTGGCAAGAACGTCGAGCAGCAGAATACATGACTCATGCTCCTTTAGGTTCATTAAACTCTGTAGGTGGTGTGGCAACTGAAATTAACTCAGTTAACTACGTGTCACCACGTTCGTGGTTATGTTGTTCTCACTTCTTCTTAGGATTCTTCTTCTTAATTGGTCACTGGTGGCATTCGGGTCGTGCTCGTGCCGCAGCAGCTGGTTTTGAAAAAGGTATTAACCGTGCTAACGAACCTGTATTATCAATGCGTCCTATTGATTAATATTGGAAAACTGGTACTTCAATCTTAATAAAAATATTTATCCAATTTTAGTAATTGGCTAAATATTTTTATCTATGTGTTTTTAAGTTTTTTTTCAAAATGAAATGATCTAAAAAATAATAGGTTAAATTTTTATAATAAATATAGATAAAATATTATTAATCTAAACTTATTTAAATTACAAATTAAAATATATTTTTTCTTATGTATAACTATCACAATTTTTTAAATACTAATAATAGTTTTGAATTTTTTTTTATTGTTAATTACAAATTAATTTATATATTGTTGTTTGGGTTGCCTGGGACTCGAACCCAGAACAAATCGGTTAAAAGCCGAGTACTCTACCATTGAGTTAGCAACCCTATAATAATAATACCATGAAAAGTTCTAAATACTAAATATTTTAATATTAAAAATAGTTTTTTAAGACTAAACGTTTCAAAATGGAATAAATCAAATTAATTTTATTTACTTTTACTTTTTATTTATAAACTTTTAAAATATTATTTTAAATAATATATTTACTTTATGAATTTTAAAGTAGAATTATATTTAGCATTATAGGTTATTTTGTTATTTGAGATTTTAATAAAAATTTATAAATTAAGGATTTTAAAAATGATTAATTGGCAAGTTATAGGTCAGCTAGTATCAACAGGTACTATCATGTTATTAGGGCCAGCTATAATTGTATTACTAGCCTTAAAAAAAGGGAATCTTTAAGATTTAATTGATTAGCTCATTTAGATCATTAATATAAAAATTTGAAGGAATATTTATGATAACTGCTTTAACAGCTTTACTTGTATTAATTTCATTAGCTTTAGTTGTAACTGTTCCAGTAGCTATAGCTACACCAGGTGAATGGGAAAGTTCAAAAGATCAATTTAATAACATTTTCAAAGCTTGGGTTGGTCTTGTTGTTGCAATTGCTGCTGCGGACGGTCTTTCGTCATCAATTTAGTTAATTTATAAATTAAAGTATAGACTATAGTTTATAAATATTTTTTAAATATTGACAAATTATCTACTTATACTTATATATATAGTATAAGTAGATAAAAATATTTTTAGTATAGTGCGGGCATAGCTCAGTGGTAGAGCGCAACCTTGCCAAGGTTGATGTCGCGCGTTCGAATCGCGTTGCCCGCTCTTTAAAAATTCAATTATTTATGTATACGCCCCCATCGTCTAGAGGCCTAGGACAGCTCCCTTTCACGGAGCAGACAGGGATTCGAATTCCCTTGGGGGTAATCTTTATATTTTAATTAAAATTAGAAATCTATTATAATTTTTATTAAGAGACCTCTTGTAATAATATTCATAATAGATATATTATTATCATTAAATTTATATATCTTAAAACACAACTAATAAAAAAGGTATCATTCATTTATGCTAAAATTAACTTGGGGAATTTTAAGCACTATTCTTATTATTCTCATTTTTTTACGAACACCACAAAATCAAGGACTTGCTAGTTTTTCGTCAAAGACAGATTTGTTAGGCTCTCCAAGTTCAGCAGAGCAATTTTTAAATAATCTTACAATAATTTTAATGATAATCTATTTTTTATTTGCTGTAGTTTTTAATTTTATAAACTAATTTTATAAACTATTTCAAGAAAAAAGTTAAAATATATTTTCATTCGATAGTATTTTAAATTAAATGAATAGATAAGGTAAAAAAGACTATTCATTTAATTTAAATTAACTGTTTTCGATTTAAACTCTTTATGTTATAATAATAGAAGCCGCGGAGTAGAGCAGTCTGGTAGCTCGTTGGGCTCATAACCCGAAGGTCAATGGTTCAAATCCATTCTCCGCTATAATATTTAATAAATTAACGCAAAAAAAAAGTTTTTCTATTAAAATAGTAGATATAACGTTAAATATTTAATAAGGTTTTACGTATGACATTAAATTTAAAAACACCATTCCCTACTTTCGGTGGAAGTACTGGTGGCTGGTTACGGGCAGCTGAAGTTGAAGAAAAATATGCAATCACTTGGACAAGCAACAAAGAGCAAATCTTTGAGATGCCTACAGGTGGTGCGGCAATTATGCGTAATGGTGAAAATTTATTATACTTAGCTCGTAAAGAGCAATGTTTAGCACTTAGCACACAACTTCGAACTTTTAAAATAAATGACTATAAAATTTATAGAATTTTTCCAAGTGGTGAAGTACAATATTTACATCCAAAAGATGGTGTTGTTCCTGAAAAAGTAAATACAGGTAGAACAGCAGTTAATAGTCGTGGGTTTTCAATTGGTAAAAATCCAAATCCTGCTTCAATTAAATTTAGTGGAATTACCACTTATGAAAGTTAATTTATATTAAGATTAGTTTTAATACTAATCTTTTGGCGAGATGGCAGAGTTGGTCGATTGCGTCTGATTTGAAATCAGATGAATCTTTGCGGATTCCGTGGGTTCGAATCCCACTCTCGCCTTATTTAAATAGTTTGTTTATAAGTTTTTTTATCTTTTATATGTGCTTAACTGTGTTCAAATCTTTTATGACTATTTTTTATGGGTAAAGTATATGATTGGTTTGAAGAACGTTTAGAAGTTCAAGCAATTGCAGATGATATCTCAAGTAAATATGTACCGCCACATGTAAATATCTTTTACTGTTTTGGTGGTATTGTTTTTACTTGTTTTTTAGTTCAAGTTGCAACTGGGTTTGCAATGACTTTTTATTACCGACCTAGTGTTGTAGATGCATTTGCATCAGTTGAATACATTATGACAAGCGTAAACTTTGGGTGGTTAATTCGCTCAATTCATCGTTGGTCTGCTAGTATGATGGTTATGATGTTAGTTCTTCATGTATTCCGAGTATATTTAACTGGTGGCTTCAAAAAACCACGTGAATTAACTTGGGTAACTGGAGTAATTTTAGCAGTAGTTACTGTTTCATTTGGTGTAACTGGTTATTCTTTACCATGGGATCAAGTTGGATTCTGGGCATGTAAAATTGTAACAGGTGTTCCTGCGGCAGTTCCAATCGTTGGACCTCCAATAGTTTTATTGTTACGTGGTGGAGAAAGTGTTGGTCAAGGTACTCTGACTCGTTTTTATAGTGCTCATACATTTGTTTTACCATTAGCTGCAGCAGCTTTAATGTTAACGCATTTCTTAATGATTCGTAAACAAGGGATTTCAGGTCCTCTTTAATTCAAATTATAAAATTTGAATTTAATTTTTTTGATAAGGAAATATTATGTCAGTAATTAAAAAACCAAATTTAACCGACCCAAAATTAAGAGCAAAACTTGCTAAAGGGATGGGACACAATTATTACGGTGAACCTGCTTGGCCGAATGATTTATTATACCTTTTCCCTGTATGTATTTTAGGTACATTTGCTTGTTGTATCGGATTAGCTGTAATGGCACCAACTCAAATGGGTGAACCAGCTGATCCATTTAATACGCCATTAGAGATTTTACCTGAATGGTATTTTTTCCCTACTTTTAATTTATTACGTATATTACCAAATAAATTATTAGGTGTTTTAGCGATGGCTGCAGTTCCAGCAGGTTTAATCACAGTACCATTTGTTGAAAATGTAAATAAATTCCAAAACCCATTCCGTCGTCCAATTGCAAGTTTAGTATTCATTTTTGGATTCTTCTTTGCTGTTTGGTTTGGAATCGGTGCATGTTTACCAATTGATAAAGCAGTTTCATTAGGTTACTGGTAAACATTCGTTTACTGTTATTGATAGAAATTTAAAATTTCTATCAATAATTTTTAGCTAATATTTTTTATCTTAAATTCTTTTAAAAAGGTCTTGACAGTATTAATAATGATTTTATAAAATTGCTTCTGCATCATATGGTGTATATTAGCAATTTAAGATTACTATTTATTAGTAAACGCTTAAATTTACTAACCTCAGATTTCATAATAATAAAATATGTTCATAAGCAATTTATATTTTTGGTTGAGTAATGTTTTATCTTTATTAATTAGTATTGATCAAGAAACGGTTCTTGATTTTTTAGGTATTGAAATACCGTTTAATGAAGATTATTCATATTTGTTTGGAGATTCTATTGTTTCCACACCAATTTCATCAGAAACTTTTCAATTAATAACCCAATCTATTTGGGATCATTATCAGCATGGTTTAGGGTTTGTTGATATTGAAAATGTCGCAATTTTTATTTTAGTTATAAGATTTATTTTTCTTTCCAAAAAATATAATATTAAAACAGGATTTTTTATTACTTGTATTGGGTTAGCGGCAGCTTATTTATGGTATATGCATTTAAGAGATTTAGCGTATTTTTATGCACGCACTTTATGGATGTGTCCTCTAACTCATAATCTTGCAAATGACTTTAGTGAGATTTTTTATCAACAAAGGACTCAATTTTCAAAAGCTGGGACCCGAGCCGATACTGGTACCTTATACGGCCCTCTTGTTAAAGGAGTTACTGGTATGACAAGTAATGATATTTATCGTTATGATCCAATCTCTATGATTTGGTCATATCTCCCGCCGGATATTAAATTTTTAAGTGATAAATTCTATTATTTCCTAACTTTAAAAGCTATA
>Ga0209302_10000100_pt1:52500-56733 | contig 56733 bp, 59 predicted proteins | sample ArcOceMetagenome_2_FD_187445 | JGI IMG/M metagenome (GOLD analysis project Ga0209302, IMG submission 187445) | Marine eukaryotic phytoplankton communities from Arctic Ocean - Arctic Ocean ARC135M Metagenome (SPAdes) (version 2) | ecosystem: Environmental > Aquatic > Marine > Oceanic...
TTTTCATTAATTTTTTAAACACCGTAGATTAATTAAAAACTTTACTATTAACTTGATTAAATTTTAAATTAAATTTATGGCTAATTTTATTAAACCGTATAATGATGATCCATTTGTTGGGCATTTAGCAACACCTATTACATCATCATCATTAACTCGAGCTCTTTTAAAAAATTTACCAGCGTATCGATTTGGTTTAACACCGTTATTACGTGGTTTAGAAATTGGTTTAGCACATGGGTATTTTTTAATTGGTCCTTTTGCTAAGTTAGGTCCTTTGCGTAATTCAGATATTGGTTTATTAGCTGGATTCTTATCAACTGTTGGTTTAATTCTTATTCTAACTTTAGGATTAACCATTTACGGGGCTGCTACTTTTGGGCAAGAAAAAAGTAGTGGGCAAGAATTACAAACTAAAAAATCATGGGATCAATTTAAAGGCGGATTTTTTGTAGGTGCTTGTGGTAGTGCAGGTTTTGCCTTTATTTGCTTATCAAGCATTCCGGCTTTTACAATGACTTAACTTTTTTTTAATAATAAATCGGGTAAATTATAGCCGATTTATTATATATATAACAACTAGATAATTTTATAAACTTATTTATTATTATGAGTTCAATTAATTTACAAGAAGAATATAGTAAAACAGAAATAGCAAAACTTTTAAATTTGTTAGATGAAGAATTGGTTGGGTTAGTTCCAGTTAAAGCAAGAATTCGTGAAATTGCGGCATTATTGTTAATTGATAAATTAAGAAAAAATTTAGGTATTGCAACAAATAGTCCAGGTTTACATATGTCTTTTACTGGGAGTCCTGGTACAGGTAAAACCACTGTAGGTTTAAAAATGGCTGACATTTTATTTCAATTAGGCTATGTCAAAAAAGGTCATTTGTTAACAGTTACACGTGATGATTTAGTTGGTCAGTACATTGGTCATACAGCTCCAAAAACAAAAGAAGTTCTTAAAAAAGCTATGGGCGGTGTATTATTTATTGATGAAGCTTATTATTTGTATAAACCAGATAATGAACGAGATTATGGTTCTGAAGCAATTGAGATTTTATTACAAGTAATGGAAAATCAACGTGATGAGATAGTTGTAATTCTAGCTGGTTATAAAGAACCTATGGATCTTTTCTATGAATCAAATCCAGGTTTATCATCGCGTATTGCCAATCATATTGATTTCCCTGATTATACAGTTGATGAATTGTCTACGATTGCAAAAATGATGCTAGAAGATCAACAATATCAATTAACTCCTCAAGCTGAAATCGCTTTCACAGATTATATAGCAAGAAGAAAAGAAAAAACTTTATTTGCGAATGCACGTAGTATTAAAAATGCATTAGATCGTGCTCGTATGCGTCAAGCAAATAGAATTTTTGATAGTCGTGGTCAAGTATTAACTAAGAAAGAATTAGTTAATATTGAAGCGGAAGATATATTACAAAGTACAATATTTAATTCATAAACTATAAATCCTTTAATATATATACATACTTATATGAGTTTACTTGTTGTTGGAGGGACCGGAACTTTAGGGAGGCAAATTGTTTTACAAGCATTAACAAAAGGTTATCCAGTTAGATGTGTAGTTCGAAATTTCCGTAAAGCCAATTTTTTAAAGGAATGGGGTGCAGAGCTAATTTATGGTGATTTAACTATACCTGAAACTATTCCTCCTTGTTTTCAAGGTATTACAGCAGTGATTGATGCGTCTACAAGCCGTCCTTCAGATTTAGATGTTGTTAAAACAGTGGATTGGGATGGGAAATTAGCTTTAATCGAAGCTGCAAAAGCGGCTAAAATTAAACGGTTTATTTTCTGTTCAACACAAAACTTGGAACAGTTTTCAAATATTCCATTAATGAAAATGAAGCAAGGAATTGAGGTTAAATTAAAAGAATCAAATGTTCCTTATACAATTTTCCGTTTATCTGGTTTTTATCAAGGTTTAATTGAGCAGTATGCAATTCCAATTTTAGAAAATTTACCAATTTGGGTAACTAATGAAAATACTTGTGTTTCATATATGGACACTCAAGATATTGCAAAATTTTGCTTAAAAACTTTACAACTTCCTGAGACAGAAAATCAAATTTTCTTTTTAGGAGGACCTAAAGGTTGGGTTTCATCAGAAATTATAAGTTTATGTGAACAACTTGCTGGACAATCAGCCAATGTTAATCAAATTCCTCTTTTCCTTTTAAAGTTAATCACGCAAATCTTAGGTTTCTTTGAATGGGGTCAAAATATAAGTGATAGGTTATCATTTGTAGAGATTTTAAATGTTGAAAATGATTTTTCAAAATCAACATTTGATTTATACAAGACATTTAAAATTGAATCGACTGAAATTAATCAATTAGATGATTATTTCTTAGAATATTTTATTCGTTTATTAAAACGATTACGAGATATTAATTTCGAAGATATTCAAAAACAAAAAAATCTAATTATATAAAATTCATATGGCTAATATGAATTACTCTGTTTTTGTTGTAAAAATTATTAAAAATCCTGAGCAAAGTTTTTTTAAGGATGGAACTTCAGTTACGGAGTTTCCGGTTCAACTTTCACAGATTCGAAAAAATAATATTGAAATAATACTTCAAGTCTCAGCTTGGGGCAAATTGGGGTATGATATCATGGATTATTATAAAATAAATGATTATATTATAATTGAAGGTTATATTTCACTTCGAACAAGTAATTATGATGATTTTTCTAGCTTGTTGAATAAACAGGTTGAAATTTCAGTTTTTAAAATTTATCCATTATTTTTAAAAAAATAAAAAATTATCGAGAAATTTAATAATTAAGAGTTTTTCTTTAATTAAATAAGTCATAATTATTATATTTTAGTATAATTAATATTATTAAAAACAGTTTTTAGGAAAAATTAAATGTTAACTTTAAAAATTTTAGTATACACAACAGTTATCTTTTTTGTTTCTTTATTTATTTTTGGTTTCCTTTCAAGTGATCCATCACGAAACCCAAATCGTCGTGATCTTGAATAGTTAATAATATACTAAAGATCTTATAATTAAAAAAGATCTTTAGTATTTTATTAGATATTAATTAATTTTTATCATTTATCTTTTTTAATTGTGTTTTCTTAAATTTTATTTATTCAAATTATTATTTGTTTTTAATTTTTTTCTATAAACTGGTATTAATTTTTTAAATAAAAATGGTTTTTTATTTAAAACTAAATTATTATATATATTAGTAATTTTAATTTTTATGATATTTTTTACTAAATTATATATTTTTAATTTCTTTAATTTCTAATGAAACGTGTTAATTTATTAACGTTATTATTTGCCGTTTTAATAACTTTAACCCCAAATCAAGCATTAGCAGATATTGGAGGTTTGACAAAATGTAGTGAGTCTCCAGCATTTACTAAACGTTTAAATGCAAGTGTAAAAAAATTAGAACAACGAGCAAGTCAATACGAAGTAGATTCTCCACCTGCTTTAGCTTTAAAGCAACAGGTTGAACGTACTAAAGCTAGGTTTGATAAATACTCTCGCTCAGAATTATTATGTGGAACAGATGGTTTACCGCATTTAATTGCAGATGGAAGATGGAGTCATGCCGCTGAATTTATTTTACCAGGGTTTGGCTTTATTTACATTTCCGGTTGGATTGGCTGGGTTGGTCGTAAATATTTACGTGCAGTAAGTACAACGAAAAATCCAAGTGAAAGTGAAATTATTATTAATGTTCCTTTGGCCTTAAAAATAATGACAACTGGTTATATTTGGCCAATATCAGCATGGCAAGAATTGATTAGTAATGAATTAGTTGCAATTGATGAAGAAATAACTGTATCACCACGTTAGATTAACTAACTATTTAAGCTAAAATTGATTTTATTAATATGAACGATTTTCAAAAATATTTATCAACAGCTCCTGTTCTTTTAACATTATGGATGACTTTTACCGCAGGATTTATTATTGAGATAAATCGGTTTTTCCCCGATATGTTAGGCTTGTACTTTTAAATTTAAACCACATTTAACGTATTGATTACAAGATTTATAAACTGTATTTTATATAGTTTATAAATCTTGTAATCAATACGTTAAATATGAACAGTTCAAACAATTTTTTTATAGAATTTAATTGATGATAAAGTTTAGCTAAGTTGGCAAAATTTTTCGTAAACTAATTTGAATTTTTTTAATATAATAAATCGGGATAGTAGGATTTGA
>Ga0209302_10000102_pt1 | contig 56436 bp, 33 predicted proteins | sample ArcOceMetagenome_2_FD_187445 | JGI IMG/M metagenome (GOLD analysis project Ga0209302, IMG submission 187445) | Marine eukaryotic phytoplankton communities from Arctic Ocean - Arctic Ocean ARC135M Metagenome (SPAdes) (version 2) | ecosystem: Environmental > Aquatic > Marine > Oceanic | place...
AATCCTTGCCCATTATCAACAGCTTGTTGAGCATTTTTTATACCATACGGGTCGCCTTCTTCATTGCCTGTAGGTCTTGGATTATCATCGTCGGCACTAGGTTGTGCTGCATTAGCATCATCATCAGTGTCTTCTTGGTCAGTACCAGTTTGTGCTGTATCAGTAGCAGCAAGTTCATCTTGAGCTGCTTGAACTTCTGCTTCTGCATCTACTACTGCCTGGTCTAATTTTATTTGATCTGCTGGATCATTATCTGCTGCTGCTGCTGCTTCTGCGTCTGCTAAATCTGCTGCGGCTTCTCTAGCTGCTAGATCTGCTTCCGTGCCAGGTGCAGTTCCAAAGTTATCTGCACTAACTCGATCTAGTACAGTATTAAGTGTTTCTAGTTCTTGTCCACTCATTTCATCTTGTAAATCAGTAATAAGATCGTCGCCTCTGGCTCTAACCTTATAAGATTTAACTACTGCATCGAATTCTTCTTTAGATTTTATTTGGTCTAATAAGTCAAATATAGCTTCTTCGTCAGTGCCAAACATTTTGCCTGCGCCTGCATCATAAAGGCCTTTTGCAAGTTCTTGCGAAGTAGCTTCTAACAATGTATACTCATTATACAAGCTAGTCATGTTTATAAAATCTTTAATATTATTCATTGCATTATCCTTTAGGTGCTGCATCCATCGGATCAATTTCGCGTTCGTTACGTGTTGCTTCTAATTCTTTTAGTAAGCTCATAATGCGAGCATCGCCAACTTCTTCTTGCGCACTTTCGCCGCCTAATTCTTCAGTTGTTAATTTTGTTTCATATGCCACACCGTCAGATGCTTGATCTGCATCTGCTTGCGTTTCAATTGGTTCGCCTTCTGCTCGTACAATAAGGTGACTGCGTTCTACACTACAGTGGTTAACTAAGTATTCTGCAAGTACTTGACTAGTTGCAGGATATTTTACTTCTACTTCGTAAAATGTAACTTCCATATTTTGCAAGCTTGGAAAATCCATAGGCCTTTCAGTTATTGGTGTAGTTTTACCTGCACTAATATTTAACACTTCGTATTGTGCTAAATTAGCTTTCATATGGTCTACAAAACTTTCTGGAAGTTCTCCAGCAACCCGTACTCTAAATTTGTAAGTCTTTGTTGACTCTGTTAAAAATTCATTAAATGTTTTCATGTTACATAATTCCTTGTTACTATTATTTATCCATGTTTTTAAGTTTTTCGAGTAAACTATTGCGATCTGTTACTACATAACCGTCACCGTTTACTACATTACCATCTGGATTTGAATTCGACTTTTGATCAATTGCTTGTTTTTTAAGTTGCAATTCGACCATTTTTAATTTATTATTAAGTTTTGCGACCTTCGCGTCAAGTCCTGTTTTAAGCATTCCGCCTGCTACTTCAAATACTCTACTTGCATAACGACTTTCTACGTTCATACCTAAATCCATTAAGTCGTCATACGATGACAATGCTTTATTAGCAATATCATTAAGTTCGTCGTCTGCTAGTTTTCCAAGTCCTTTAACACTTGGAAGAGCTGATGCAATTTTATCAAACTCAGCAATATCGCGCATAGTTTCAACTTGCTCTATTGCAACAGTTTCCGCTTTTGTTTTCTTCTCTTCTTTCTTTGCATCATTGACAATATCTTTAGAGTCTGGCAAATTTAAAAGTTCTTCTAATTTTTTAGTCATTATGATTGTTCCATTAAGTGCTTACATTATTTATACTATAAATGTCGACATTAGAAATTATATCCTAAGTCATTGATATCATTGATATATTTTTCTGCTATAATATTTTTGGTTTTATCGGTATAATACGATCTGTAATCGCGATGTCTAATAGAAGCATTTAATGTTTTTAAAGGCACAGAGCAATTAAATGCTTGCTGTATTTTAATAAAGTCAAATTCTATAGTTTCTAGTCTTAGAATAAAGTCGACTCCTTGTATCAACTCAGTTTGTAGCGGTGGCGTACTAGTTTCTACAAAGTACGCAAAACCTTTATTCCACTCGTCTATAGCATGTTGATTACGATCGTTAGCCCACTTACCTTTATTTTTAAATTCATTTGATAATCTGCGTAATGCACGATCTCTTTTAAAAAAGTACCAACTTACTATATAGTCCCAGGGGTTTCTAACAACAGCAAAACTAAAATTAATAGGCAAGTTATCTCGTTGTTGTATTTTATCTAATGACCAATGCTTTGCTGACTTTATAGGTAAACTATCAGTATTATTTACAAGCCATTGTTGTATACTTGTACCACCTGTTTTCGGAACATGTACAAATAAAGATCTCGAAGAGGCACTGTAAACTGACATTATCGTTTGCCGCTATGAAAAATATCGTGTTCGGTTACAATTCGGAATTTAATTTTATTTTGTTTACAGTATGCATTAGCAGCTTCAAATTTAGCTTGATTGACTACTGCATGTAATTGATTATGTTTGCTGCGCCCTGCTTCTTTCAATGAAGTCTGGTTAGACGGTTTTACTTCAATAAGCTCTACAAACTGTTTGCCGTTTTTGTCAGCATATGCAATAAAGAAATCAGGTACATATATAGTATGTTTACCTGTTAGCGGATTGCGATAAGGAATACGGATTGCTTCACTTGCCCACTGCGTGACATTTGCGTTCTCGTCGCAAAATTTCATAAATGCAAACTCCCATCCTGATCGATATGTTGGAATTTTGCCGCCGATGTATTTTTCTGGGTTTTTAGGATTAAATTTGCCTTGCGCATATCTAGCCATATTTACACTACTATATTACGTTTTTCTAAAGTATTTACAGTTGTGTTATTTCTAAATCCTAGAACACTGGTATTCAGTCTATTATAGTTTAGTACTTCTGCCACAACTGCACTTAGTTTTATTTCGTCAAACTCTTTAAGAGTATCTAATAAAACAAATACTTTAATACCGTCAAGTTTTGCTTGTTGTAATAAAATTGAGCCAGTACTAATAGCTGCTTCTTTTTGAAATCCTCGTTGTTCAAAAAACCCAATAACTGCATCAACTTCATTAGATGCAAATGATAGTTTTTCAGTAAAGTACTTGTCAAAAAATTCTGTAACACGTTTATCGTTTGATTGTGCGGGAGTTGGTAAACTACTATTATTCATTCTACACCTAAAAGTTTATCTAAATCATTCATTGCCTGGGGACTGCTTTTGCTTGCTTGATACTGTTGTTTGCCGTCTGCAACTGAGCCGCCTGTACGTAATTGGTATTGCTCAATTGATTTCTGTTCTCGTGCGCTATCTAACTCTGCATCATTATTTCTAAGATCTCTTTTCTTTGACGCACTAAGGGCAGATGTTACAAGAGCTACTGCTCCTACTCCAGCTGTCGCTAGTAGTAAATCTTTGCTACCGCCACTGCCGCCATTCTTTGGAAAAAATGTTTGTGCAACGCCGCCGACATTAATACCAGTTGCTTGTCCTAATGCACCTGTAAGAACGTTAAACCCTTCTTGTCTTATACCTTCTTTAGATAAATTTCTAACACTTCCAATTAAATTTGCTCCTGTAAGGATAGTAAGGAGTGGATTATTATATGCTTCGCCGCTTGATATAAATTCATACAGATCTAATGCGCCGCCTATAGTGCCTCCTAGTCCTAGCTTTGCACCACCTTGTAATGAGATCGGACTTGGCATAGTGTCATAATGATCTTGTCCAAATCCAACCGGTTCGCCGTTTGCTCCAGTAGTAATAGTACTTTGATTATAAAACACTGCTTCGTATGCAACTTGTATACTATTAGCCATAGTACCAGCACCGTCACTATTGTCAAGATTATCATGTCTCCAACTAGTTAATATAGGATTCACTAACGTATATGTAGTATACTCGCCTCTTGACATTACACTAATTTTAATACTTTTAAAGAACGGTACGCCTGGATTATTTACATCCATACCAAATTTATGATTGTTACTGCTTGCACCTTCGTAGGTACTATGAGGACCTACTTTGTATGCCTTACCGCTATCTTTTTGTTGATTACCGTCTGCATAATAATATCTATAATATGCTTGTAATAATGCAGTGGTAATACCTTCATTATCGTCGTGCAGATCTATATCAATTGGATCATACGATATTGATGTTTGTACATGCTTTACTCTGTTGTATTTTTTCTTTGTTTCGACATTGGCACTGAAACTAGGTAGGTCTGCACGTTTTACTAACATTCCTATTTCATTTAGTGTTGAGCCTGAAAATAACTTAGGAGCAATACTTTGTGCTGGAGGCGATACTTCAAACTGTACATGAAAAAGAAATTTTGATTTTGGCGCAAGGGCCATGTCTCTGTCAGTATAGAGCCGTGCGGCATGCTGCCAGTCGGCCATGTTACCTTTTGGATTTAATAGCCCGCTTGCTACGGAATCTAATAATGCGTTAAACTTACTTGCCATACTAATATTTATCCTTTAGAATTAAGTACATATATAAAGGTAAAAGGAGCCGAAGCTCCTTTTAGTAGTTAGACTAAATGATCAGTGCTGCTATTATGCGCCGCCGCCAGTTACCGAAGTACCAGTTGTGCGTCCAATAGCTGTTCCAATACCAGTACCTTGTGGTGATTGAATAGCATTGTCATAACGTATGTTAAGAGTAACACTTACTGGATCTGTTGAGTTAGAATATGCTAAACTATTATAGTTTGCACTCTCACAATAACAACCATATAGTTCGAATGTTTCAAGTACATTTGGTACATTAGCACCGTTGCCGCCGTCTAAGATTTCAATACGTGTAACGAATTTATAATCTTGTCCTGATGCTGCACTTGATTGCTCGTAAAAGTCGAACTGTTTCTGTAACTGTTCGCCTACAAGTTTTTGCACATTGTTGTTTACATCTTCACGTAAGTTAAGTACGATCGGTTCCCAAGTATGTTTACCAGCTAGGTAAACTCTTGAGTTGTATACGTCAATAGTCATTTGTTCAAAACTTACATTTGGACGAGTTACGTCAATAACTTGCTTTGTAAGTTCTGTAGTCGGTGTTGATACACCAAAGTTTTCCAGTGACACTCTAAAGCGATACTGGAGTTTTGGCATCAAAAGTCCCTGATTACTAGCGGAATCTCCGCTAGCTAGTGGAACTGTAATTTTTGATAATGTTGAAATAGCCATTTAGTCTGCTCCTGTTCTAATAGTATTTATCGTTTAAAGTCCTGATATTTCGCCAGTGTTTTTCAAGCGTAGTGGAATATAAATAAATTCAACTGCTTTAACTGGTTCAATGGCTATGTCTAAGTATAGTTCATTTCTATCAATTCTACTCGGTGTGTTATTTGTTTCGTCGCAAACAACTAGGTAATCATAAAGACCACGTTGTCCAACTAACTCAAGTAATAAACTTTCTGCTGCTTGCTTAATCTCGTTACGTGTAATAGTATCGTTTGGCTCAAAGATATAAGGCTTAGCTAGCGTGTTTAGCTGACTACGTAAGTAGATAACCAAACGTGCTACGTTAATACGATCCAATGCACTTGCGCCTCTTGCACGAGTTTTTTGTCCGAAGTTAACAAGTCCAGCACCACTAATAAATGTTATTGGGTTAATGTTATTTGCGTATAATGTATCACGCTGTCCTTCGTTAAGTGATACACTTACGAATTCACCTTCACTACTAATGTAACCAGTAGATGTTGCGTTAGTAATTCCGCCACGTCTTGTACCTGCTGGTGCAAACCATGGATAGCTAACTTGGTCACTTAATGCTACTGTACGTAACATCATGTGCGAAGCTGGAACTACAACGTTGTTTCCTGCGTTATCGCTACTAAATCCTGCTGGATAAAACACACCTAAGTATTCATCACGGCTAACAAGACCATCATCATTATCTTCAACTGCAAGGTTTACGTTAGTACCCCATTCGTTAAGTGATGTTGCATCTGGCTTTAAACGCATTGGGCTATCACCTATGATAAACGCTGTTAGGCCTCTATCAAAGTTTAAGCTAATCATTTCACCAATTAGTTCTGGATACCCTGGAGTTGCCATTATATTGAATAGTTTAGATTCATCATCACGTATTTCGTCATTTGAATTAACTACTGCCTGTAATGCTTGTACTACAACTTTACGCTGTGCTTTACGTCCGAAGCTACCTGTACCGTCTGCTTGGTTACCTGAATCAGTAACCCAACGATGTGGATAGTATCCTGATTGTGGTGCAACGCCCGCATCGCCCATACGCAAGTTATCTGCTGATGTGTCTACATAGTTACGCTCAAAACGCTTAACATTGAATCCACTTCTGCGTAAGTTCCATAGCAACATACCTTTTGGATATAGTGCTGGATCTGGTGCGTCTGCATCTAAGAAGTTACTAACACGCAGTTCTGCAATAGTAGCATCTGTTATAGCAAGTGTTGTTCCACCGGATACACTCCAACGTGCGTCAGCAAATAGGATACCGTCTTCAGTTGTTTGGTCGCCTGTGTCTAATGGATTGCCCCATTTTTGTGCTGTTGTTCCTGCAACGTTATTGTTGTAACGATAAATTGTAGGATAGTTTTCTAAGTCTGCTGTTGATACCCAGATGTCACCTGTTACTAGTCCGCCGCCATCTGCTTGCGTAATTGGCATACTTGCTGTAACTATTGGACCTTCTGAATCAGCATCTGCAAATGCAGTTGCGTCATTGTATCCAACCCATGTTGTACCATTGTGATACATCATGTCAACTTCGTCAACAATGGAGTTATACCATAATTGCTTAGATGTAGCTAATGCATTTGGTGCTGTAGCTTTAGCAGTGTATGTTAGTACACGCCAGTTAGATGCTACCAACTGTTTTGGACTAGTTGCAACTGATGTTCCATCTTCGTATGCAAGATTTGGTGTTGACGCTGCGTTAGTTGAAACAAAAGGAACAAATCCAATTGAATTTAACAATCCGTTAGTATCAACAAATTTAATTTCTCCGCCTTGTGAGTGAGAAATTACAACTTTGTTTTGTGCATCAACTGTTGCACTTACGTTTGCAACGCCTGCTGCTGTAATGCCAGAAGCAATTGCAATTGCGTCAGCACTTGCACTACCTGTTGTAGTAATACTTACTGTAACTCCAGCACTCATTGCTGCACTGCCTTTGTTACTTGCAGATATTGTAATAGCTGTAGTAGTTGCACCAACTGAAGCCGCAGTAACTACTGCACTTTTAATAATTGTTGCTCCTATTGCTTGTCTACGGTATATTGTAAATGTTCCTAGCGGTTGTACGTCATTTGCAACATTTGTTTTAGCAAATAACTCTCCAATTGCCAAGTTTGCTCCACCACCTGTAATATCAAGACCATATAACGCCGATGCATTGTTGCTGTACATCAATGTTGCTTTTTCGTCCCATAGTAGTGTTTCTGCATTCCACTGTTTGGTTTTTAGATTTGCTCCGCCATTTGGGGCAGTTGTTTTAATCCAAACACTACCAGTTGGGCGCGAGTATGTGTCAGCAATTTTAAATTCTGGTACACTTGTATGTGCCGAAACTTGTACTGCTGGTGGATAATATGTTCCTGCTACTATACCTAGTAATCCTAGTTTAGTAGTATCGCCGCCAATTACAACTGGTCCGCCTAAGCTAGAATCATCAGCGCCAGAACTTGAACCGTCGCTGTAAATTTCAAGGTAGCCGTCTACTGCTTGTGCTGTAATACCTACGCTTGCTAAGAAGCCCCTAATAGATGTTGCAACATCAGTAATTGTATTAGCACCTACCGAAACAGCAGTACCGTTAATTGTAATGTCAGCTGCTGGACTACTTAATGTAGGATTAGCTATAGTAGATTTAATAGTTGGCCAACTTGCAGCCCAGGCATCGCTACCTACTTCTACCCAAGTTCCTAATGCATTTTTATACCAAGTGTGGTTAAGTGTAGTAACTGCAACAACTGCGTAATCGCCAATTGCTCCTGTACTTGCTTTTGGTGTATAATCTGCACCAGCATAGTTAACTACGCCATCAGTAGTATCAATTACTATTGGTGTTTTAGTTGCAAATGTTTGTCCGCCTTTGGTAGTTACTGCTGCTGCATTCCATTGCTGAATACCAAAGTTTGAATTTGCTGTGTCAAACCAATATGTTCCTGCTAGTGGATTTGCACTAGGAGCAGTAGCAGTTGGAGTAAGTTCATCTAAGTCGATGTCAGCACGTACAACCCATGCTCTGTTGCTTACACCTAATAAACTGTATGCTGCCTGGAGACCATATTCGTTAAGTTCTCCTGCGTGTATTGGATTGTTGCTTGCATCTATCTGGAATGTCGGATCTCCAAACGTGTCAGCTAAATCTCTTTGTGATGTTAGCAAGTAAGGTTTACCTGCATTTGCTTTTAATGTACCCTGTGCGGTTCCTGTTCCAGCTGCATTTTTCTTATTACTTGCAGATGCAACAAATACCATTGGGACTGTACCTGGTTCAGCGGGTGTATAGAAACTTTCGTCTATAACGCTAACCTGTACTCCTGGTGATGTCAATGCCATTTCGTTATTCTCCTAGTTGGATTGTTATTGTTAGTATTTAGCATACTATGATAAAACTTATGGGGTTATAGTGGTATAAAAGGTACCAAAAAGGTGAGGTAAATACAATATGAGACCTTTATGCAGATGCACCCAAAGACCAGCAGCAATAAATTATAGAAAAGACGGTAAAACGTATTATCGTAAGTTATGCGAACGTTGTATACGTAAGGGAATTAACCACGGAGTACCTAAATGGAAACAACGTGGTTATACTAAGAAAGACTTTTGTGAGAAATGTAATTTTAAGAGTAAACACACAGAACAGTTTAATGTGTTTCACATTGATGGTGATTTAAATAATTGCAGTCCAATTAATTTAAAAACTATATGTGCTAACTGTCAACGTACACTTCAAAAAGAAGGTGTGCGATGGAAGCAGGGTGATTTAGTTCCTGACTTCTAAGTGAGTCATTAACTGATCTAAATTAAACTTTAAATCTTCCAGGGTGCCGTTGTTGTCAATTGTAAAGTCAGACATCCATTGTTCTAGGCTCATTGAGTCAGATGCTTCTGCTTCTAGATGCATACTGCGATCAACCCAAATACAATAATCAAATACACCAGTGTTTTGCATTGCAAAGAATTCACGCTTGTTGCGTAGTCCGCAATAGATATTGTAGGCCTCAAACATCTCTCTGCCTAGAGTTGCTGCATCAGGAACATTATAATCACAAATAGCATTATACCATTCTGCTCTGTGATTATGCCTGTCAGCATAACACTCTTCTTCATTAGCATATCCATACTTGTCCTTTAGATCATTGTATATAAATTGTAGGCTACAGAACTTTGAACTGCTTTCAAAAGTGTATCCATAATGGTCACGTAGCATTTCGCACACAGTATCTTTACCATGGCGGCCGTGGCCAATAACAAGTAGTTTAGGTTTATTCATTAACTTCTCCTAGTAATAGCTTATTATAAACTAAAAACTAGCAAATGTCAACCGTTAATCGAAGTGTCCGCCTTTTACAGCAACATGTTTCATTTCTTCTATTAGGAGGTGTTCTTGACGTTCTGTGTATGCTTCTTCAAACCCTTCTTCGTGGATATAACTTTCATTATTTCCCCAAACACGTTTAAAGTATGAGTTGTAGGTTTTTTCAACGTCATCATCGGACCAGCTAATGTCAATTAGTGTGCCTTTGATTATCCAGTTAAGTCGGTTAGCTTGTTTACGAACGTACGGTGAACACATGAGCTTCTCCTTATTACAAACGTATTTACACAGGGTCTAACTTGTTAGCGCAAACTCAGGGTGATATAAGTCATTGATTTTACTAGAATTTTTTCTCTAATGATTTCAATGAGTTAACCAATTACAAAACCGTATCCAGTGCCGCCTGCCTGTGCCATTGCTACTTCGTTTTCAAGTTTTTCTATTTCAGATTGTGCTTCTGCTTTTAAGCTAGATCCATTTAGACTTGTGCCACCTTGTGGTCCTGCAATAGTAGCAAACTTTTCCCTTGCTTCGCCTAGCATATATTTACAGGTTGCAAGTGTATAATCTTTAATCCATTGCTCTGCCATATAATCATTTAATAATTCTTCGTCTGGACGATAGTTGTAAGCAAATAGCATTAGTGTTTCATTTGCTCTAGGACGTTGTAACATAGTAAGTTTTTTAGTTGAGCTGTTCCATTTAAATTCAATGTACGAACCAAACATGCGTCCTACAAGTTCTTGGTACTGACTAAACATATCGTATGTTGCAAGTCCTCCCATGTTACTACTTGAAAGTAAGTATGTATTAGTATACGCCATGTTGAATGGTTCAAATAAACTACCGCCGTCACCGCCACCACTTCTTGAACCAACACTTCTTCTAAAGATTTGTCGAACTTCAACTACTTCATTAGGCAACGTATATTCATTTTGATCAAGCACTGTTGGTAGAAACAAGTATGATTCCTCAACTGAGTTTTCACTACGCTGTCTAAATCTAGATAATGCTTTTTTTAATGCAGTTTCATAATGAATTGGATCGAGTTCAACATCAATCATGCCTCCGCCTAGTAGCGTGTTTACGTAATCATATACTTCTTGTTTTGTAGTTACTGCCATGTTATATTGTCTCCATTAGTATTTATCGTTACTGTCCAAAGACGCTAAATATGTATATGCCAAGATTAAGTTTATACAAACCTCAAAAAGGTAACGACTACCACTTTATAGACAAGCAAGTACTTGAAATGTTTACTATTGGTGGTACTGATATCCATGTACACAAGTACTTAGGAGCTGAAAATCCTACTGAAGCAGCAGCTACAGCGGACCAGCCTCAATATTCTAGTGTGGATACAACTAACATACAAGATTTATTATTCTTAGAAAATAGGGATAGAAAATATGATCCTGACGTATACTCAATGCGTGGAATTTATAATGTACAAGACATAGATTTTAATCTAAGTCAATTTGGCATGTTTATGTCAAACGATACACTAATGCTAACTATACACATTAATAGTAGTGTTAAGACCATTGGTAGAAAAATTGTTTCAGGTGATGTAATTGAATTGCCTCATTTAGCAGACGAATACGCACTAAATGATTATGCTGTGGCACTTAAACGGTTTTATGTAGTTGAAGACGTTAACCGTGCAAGTGAAGGATTTAGCCAAACTTGGTATCCGCACTTATACAGACTTAAATTAAAACAAATTGTTGACAGTCAAGAATTTAAAGAAATACTCGACTTACCTGCAGAGGAAGATGCACCAGGTGGCAACACATTGCGTGATTTGCTATCTACTTACGATAAAGAGATGCAAATTAATAATGCAGTTGTTGCACAATCTGAAGTAGATGCTCCAAAAAGCGGTTATGACACTAATCATTATTTTAGCTTACAATTAGACGATAATGGTAATACTGAATTAGTTGATACCGATGCTGACAATATTCCTGATACAATGCAGTCGCCTTCTAGAAAAGGATATAATGGTTACTTATTAGGTAGCGGTATACCAACTAATGGCGAAGCATTTGGTCACGGTATTGCATTTGCAGCAGCTCCCGAAACTGGAGATTTCTTCCTACGTACAGACTTTGCTCCAAACAGATTATTTAGATACGATGGTGCCCGTTGGGTTAAGCAAGAAGATAATGTACGTATGACAATGTCAAATACTACAACACGCAAAACACAAAAAGGTACGTTTGTAAATAACACTGCAACTAATACTATTGGCGGTGAAACAACAACTGAAAGACAAAGTCTATCACAAGCACTTAGACCAAAGGCTGATGAATAATGAAATATAACGATATTAAACTAGCTGAAAAAGTCAGTAGAGCAGACTATTCTAAAGGACCGTTCTTTACTGAACCAGCTGATCAAAGTATAGTAAGAAAATGGTGTGACGGAATACGAGTATCATTTATAAGAGATAGTGATTTTAAAACTACTAAGTATTCTAAAAGAACTATAGCCGCAGCAAGAAAATTTGCAAAAGCTAATCCAAAATTTTCTAAATCAATTGAAGCGTGTATTGCATCAAGCGGTGCAGTTGGATCCGGTGGTACTGTTGGTAATAGTAATGGCAACGATGTCGCTGTTGGTAATAGTAATGGCAACGGCGGCAACGATGTTGCTGTTGGTAATAGTAATGGCAATAATATCTCTGTTGGCACCGACAATGGTGTAGCCCAAGGTGTCGATATTACAGGTACTACTCCTATGCAAAAGGCAGCTGATCAATTAGAAGGTTTGTTAAATGCAGAAGATTGGGCAGGTGCTAAAGCATTGCTTGACAGCAACTCAGATTTAAAAGCTCTGTTTCCACCAGAATATCAAGACATGATTGACGCAGCTATACAAGCTGACATAGATGCAATAGAAACAAAGGAAAAAGCAGACGCTCAAGCAGCAATTCAAAAACAAGCAAAAGAAGATGCTAAGATAGCAGCAGAACAAGCAGCAGCCGAAGCAGCCGAAGCAGCAGCCATTGCAGCAGCCGAGATAGCAGCAGAAAGAAAACGACTTGCAGATCTAGCAACAAAAAAAGCAGCAGAAGCAGAACGACTTAAAAAGTTAGAAGACGAGAAAGCAGCAGCTAAAGCTAAAGCAGATGAAGCGGCTAAGATTGCAGCAGCAGAGAAAGCAGAAGCTGAAAAGTTAGAAGCAGCTAAGATAGCAGCCGAAGAAGCGGAAGCAGAACGTCAACGTATAGCAGACGAGGAAGCAGAAAAAGAAGAAGAAAGAAATAAAACAGCTCCTGGTGATAATTTGGAAGAGCCAGATAAAGTATATGATTGGGATGATTTATAATGAAATGGCAAGACTTAAAAAGTGTAATAGTAGAAGCAACTGACAGAGTTATTATTGCTGTTGAATTTCGGAGTGGTAAGAAAATTACTATTCGAAATGTTCCAAAGGCATTAACACTTAAACCTGACTTTAATACAGTAGTTGCTAAAAAAGCAAAAACAGCAGAACCAAATGAAACGTTTTCTGGTTGGGTAGAAGTTAGTACCGGCCAAGCTGATGCAATTGATGCAACAGCACCAAAAAATAATCCAGGTGATAAAGTAACTGCTACTTCAGGAGTTATATCATTAGATGACTACGTACAACTAGTTAAAGATAACGAGTGGGAAAAAGTGCATGATGCTCTTACTAAAAACCCTGAGTTAATAGATGCGTGGGGAATAGGCTACGCAACACAAGCTCGCATTGCAAGTCTTGCAGGAAAACCTGGGCCAAAATACAAACCAGACGAAGAAGAAAAACTTGATATGGAAAATTGTCAATCTCTCTTTAAACTAATTAATAAAACGTTTGATAACTCTGTATACAAAGGATTAACGTATGCCGACACTCGTAAAGAAGAAGATATATTCTATAATAAGAGATCACAAGATCCAGAGTTTCCAAGCGGAGTATCATTTGAATGGAAGTCTAGTCCTGGACTAAGACCCGGCGGTAGAATCGACGATATTAAAACAACGTTTAATATAACTGCAATGATTAATACAAACACTCCTAAACTTATTAAAACTGATTCAGGCTATCAGTGGTATGAATCACATGAAGGATTTCCTAGTTCAGTAGGTGATTGGGATAGACTTAAAGAAATGATTGTTAAAGAAGTATTTGCAGAAGATACTATAACTACAACAGGCCCGGCACAACAAGATCAAAAGCTCGGCGAGCCATTAAAGGTTACTATAGGCGCTCGCGGATTTACTTATATAAACTCAATAGTACCGGATGGAGCTAACTAAATGCAGCATTTTTATGATGGGCAAATACGCAGGTATATAACACAGATCGTACGCCTAATGAGTAACTTTAGTTACAAAGACGGTAAGGGTGCATTAACACAAGTGCCTGTATTGTACGGAGATTTAACTCGTCAAGTTGCAAACATTATTAGAGAGAACAGTGAGAATAAGATACCAAGCGCACCTCGCATGGCAGTATACATTACTGGACTTGAAATGGATCGCGATCGGCTAAGTGACAGTAGCTATGTTAATAAAGTTAACATACGAGAACAAGCATATGATAGTGCTGGAAAAGAATATTTAAATAAAGAAGGTAAAAACTATACTGTAGAACGCTTAATGCCTACTCCTTATACATTAACAGTAAATGTAGATGTATGGAGTTCTAATACAGATCAAAAATTACAAATTCTAGAACAAGTATTAATGTTGTTTAACCCAAGTTTAGAAATTCAAACAACAGACAACTATATCGATTGGACTAGTTTAAGTGTAGTAAATATGACAGGACTTACATTTAGTAGTAGAACTATTCCTGTAGGTACAGAAAGCGATATTGATATCGCAACACTTACATTTAGTACACCAATATATATTAGTCCTCCTGTTAAAGTTAAACGTCTAGGGGTAATTACATCTGTTATACAAAGTATATTCAACGAAAGTCAAGGCACAATTGATTTAGATCTGTCAAGAGCAGGTAACGGGTTTGAAGATACTCCGCAGTCTCAAGTTAAGACTAAGGTAGTAGCTGTTGATAATTTTGATAATCCTACTGGAGTTGAAGAACAAATTATAAATGAAGGTACAAGTGTCACTGATGTTGATAATGCTTTAATTAATTCACATGATAATTATGGATTATTAGTAATGGGCACAACTGCTAAACTAGTCCATAAAGGCGTAGTTGGTTCTGAAACCTGGACTGGATATTTAAAATCTATGCCGTTTGAATTTAGTACAGGTGTTACCGAATTACGGTTGTCTAGACAAGACTTAACAAATGATATTATAGGCACTGTTGTAGTTAATTCAGTTGATCCTTACGAATTAGCTATTACATGGGATACTGATAGTTTACCTGCAGACACAGTTATTTCTGGTCCAAATGGCGATAAGAATAAAATTGATTATATTATTAATCCGTATAAAACTAATCCAACTTCACTAAAATCAGGTAATCCGCGCATACTAATACTATCTAATATTAACGATAGTGAAAATGTTGGTCAGGATGCTGGATACGAAACACCCGATAACTATGTGTATGACGGTCCTGATGCATGGAAAAATACAGACGGCACTGACTTTGTAGCTAGTGCTAATGACATTATCGAATGGAATGGTACTGCTTGGTCTGTTGTGTTTGACGCAAGTGCGCAAGACAGTACAGTTATATATACTTCAAATCTTACTACTGGTAAGCAATACAAATACGAAAACGCCGAATGGGTACTAGCATACGATGGCGAATATCCAAGAGGCAGCTGGAGATTAGCATACTAAGATAATTATTAGTATGAAGCTAGATAATATCATTTGCAGCGGCGCTATTGTATACGCCCTTAATACTAAACGTTTTTTATTTTTACATAGAGCACAAGGCCGGCATAATAATCTTTGGGGTTTAGTCGGTGGTACTAATGAAGGTGCAGAAACTCCATGGGAAGGTTTAAAGCGAGAAATCTTTGAAGAAGTCGGCGAAGTTGATATTATAAAAACAATGCCGTTAGAAACATTTATTAGTAATGATACTAGGTTTCATTTTCACACGTATCTATGTGTAATACAAGAAGAATTTATGCCTGCATTAAATGCAGAACACAACGGATATGCTTGGGTAGAGTTTGGCAAGTGGCCAAAGCCATTACATCACGGATTAAACAATACCCTTCGACATAAAGTTAATTTAGATAAATTAAAAACAGTATTCAAAGTCATAGATTTACTTGACTAATTAGCGAAAAGGTAGTATAATAAAATTATGATAAAAGTATTAGTAATCGGCGATGTAATAATCGACAAATATGTTTATGGAACTTCTGACAGGTTAAGTCCTGAGGCTCCGATCCCTATTGTAAATTTAATAAGTGTAAAAGAAACATCAGGTGGCGCAGGAAATCTTTTTGAGAACCTAAAATCTCTTGGTGTTGATGCGCAGTTATTAAGTTATGACGGACTTAAAAGTGTCAAGACTCGGGTGTTTAGTGACGGTCATTATGTTACACGCATTGACGAGGATCATATTACCGACGGCGATCAAATGTTAGTTGATATTAAAAAGATTGACTTTTCTCCGTATACTTACGTTGTATTAAGTGATTATGCTAAAGGTGTGTTAACTCATGCAAAAGAAATAATTGCACACATTAATACATTCGGATGTAAAGTGATTGTAGACCCAAAGAGAGCTGCTAGTCATTATGAAGGTGCCTGGCTTATTAAGCCTAATATGCTTGAAGAAACTCAATACAACTTTAGCGAACATAACTGGAACTGGATTGTGACAGATTCTAATTTGCCAGTTCGTGCAAGGATTGATAATGTTTCGTACACTATACAGCCTAAAGATGTTGATGTAAATGATGTTACTGGTGCAGGAGACTGCTTCTTAGCAGCATTTGTATATGCATTAGTTGACGGTGTTAGTATGCACAACGCCCTTAAATTAGCGTGTGCAGGCGCATCTGAAAGTGTAAAGCATGTAGGCACATATGTTCTTAAAGAACGTGATTTAAAGAAAAAAGTTATCTTTACAAACGGCTGTTTTGACGTTCTACATAAAGGGCACCTTACACTGCTTAAAAAAGCCCGTAACATGGGTGATAAGCTAGTCGTTGGTCTAAACAGCGACGGTAGCGTTAATACTTTAAAAGGCGGGGATAGACCGTTTAACAACGTGAATACACGAATCGAACAATTAAAATTAATTCCATACGTTGACGAAGTAATAGTATTTGATGAAGATACTCCTATGCTTCTTATTAAAAAGCTAAGACCTGATGTTATTGTTAAAGGCGGAGACTATCGTGTGGAGGAAGTTGTTGGACACGATATTTCACCTGTACGTATTATTCCTTTAGTAGAAGGTCATAGTACTACTGAAATATTGAAGGACCGTAAGTGAAAATATTAATTACAGGTCATGAAGGATTTATAGGTAAAAACTTAGCACCGTTCCTTGACAAGGACAACGAGTTATTTGGTTATGAATTTACTCCTGACTCGTTGCCCGATGTTACTGGGTATAACTGGGTAATACACTTAGGTGCAATTAGTTCAACAACAGAACGAGATATAGATAAAGTAATGTTGCAAAACTATGAATTTTCAAAGTGGCTGTTTAACGAATGTAATAATAAAGGTGTAAATTTACAATATGCATCTAGTGCAAGTGTATACGGCACCAATACTGAGTTTAACGAAGATGCACCAAAGCTGCCACAAAGTTATTATGCAACTAGTAAGTATTTGTTCGACCGATGGGTTATGCAGCAGTCACATAATATTATAGTTCAAGGCTTTCGCTTTTTTAATGTATATGGACCAGGCGAAGATCATAAAGGTGATCAAGCAAGTCCTGTGACTAAGTTTTTTAAGCAGGCACGAGAGAAGGGCGTTATTACTCTTTTTGAAAACAGTGACAAATATTTAAGAGATTTTATATATGTAGGCGATTGTTGTAATATACATAGATTTATGTTAACAAGTTCCGAATCAGGTATTTTTAATATCGGCACTGGCGTTGCAACTAGTTTCCAAACTATTGCTGAACTTATTTCTAAACGGTTTAATGCTAAAATTGAGTATGTGCCAATGCCTAATTCATTAAACGGTCAATACCAAGAATACACATGTGCTGATATAGATCAGTTACGTAAATTAGTTAATATAAACTTTACAACTCCAGAGGATTTTATAAATGGATCAAACTAACCCACCAACTAGACTAAGCGGAGCAGTAGAAAAAGGCTGGGGATATGAACTTATCTGGGCCACGAGTGATGACTACTGTGGTAAAATTATGTTCTTTAACAAAGTCGGCGGTAAAACAAGTATGCACTTTCATAAAGTAAAAGATGAAACTTGGTTTGTAAATAGCGGACGTTTTAAAGTAAGGTATATTGATACCAAAGATTCTGCAATGTACGAAAAAGAAATAGGCGAAGGCGAAGTGTGGCACAATCCACCGTTGATGCCGCATCAATTAATAGCACTAGAAGACGGTTCTAGTTTAACCGAAGTAAGTACTGCAGATAGCGTAGAAGATAATTACCGTATCGGCCCAGGTGATAGTCAAACTGATAACGCAGAGTAATCACAATGTACGATAAAAATAATATCGCACCTAAGTGTGTTATAGGATTAGACCGCGATGGAGTAATTAATGTCGATCGCGGCACTTACACTTATAGACCTGAAGACTTTGTGCCAATACCTGGCAGTTTAGACGCTGTTGCCAGATTACGAAATATAGGGCATAAGATTGCAATTATTACTAATCAAGGCGGCATTGCAAAAGGATTATATACTGCTAATGATGTAGAACGTGTGCATAATTACATGTTTTCATTATTAGGACAAGCTGGCTGCGATAGCATAGATGCGTTATACTACAGTGAGTCGAGCGCACGTAGTGACGTCCTTGCTAAACCAAATACAGGAATGTTTAAGTATTGCGAACAAGATGTTCCATTTATTAAATTTAATAAAGGTTACTTTGTAGGCGATAAAATGTCTGATTTAAAGGCAGCGTTTAAAATAGGTGCAAAGCCTATTCTAGTACGTACCGGACACGGCGAAGAAACTATTAAAGAATTAAATAAATTTACTAATCAAAAGATAAAGAAAAAGACCATCATATTTGACGATCTTAGTTCTTTTGCAGATTGGATAGAGTCTAAAAATATTAATTCTAATTCTAATAGCTCTATTAAGTATTCTATTAGTTAACAGCTCCTGTTTCTAATAGAATATTAAAAGACAAACTAATACGATCAGTATCAGTTTTGTTTTCATTAACTCCGTGATCTAAATGGCTAGGCCACATAACTGTTCTACCTTGCTCTGGCACAAACTGAGCTTCATTAATTGCACTTCCAATTGGATTACTTTTTAATGCTTTATTAGCATTTCTAAAAACTATATCGCCGTCTTTGCCAGTTGTGTTAAACCAATACACTCCACTAATTGAATTAGTACCGTGATCATGGATGTGTGCATGTAGTCCGGGCTTAGTTAGTGTTATCCACGAAGTACTAAGTACAGGCTTGAAACCTTCTTTAACATGCATCATGTTCATATAGTTTTCACAATGGTGTAGAATAAAAGCTGTAACAAGTTTCATATCTTCATCTTTTAAGATAGATGTAGCAAAGTCGCCTTTATTAGATAGCTGTTGTGAACTAGAATCCCAATTTGGATTTTGTCCCCAAAGATCATTTGAATATAGTTTGTCAACTACACGCTGTATCTCAGCTTGTACATCGTTATATTCTGTATCTTCTAGTTTATATGTATATAGCGGTGTAGGAAATAGCGATATTATTTGACCTTCATTTTGTTCATCCATATTACGTTCCTTTATTTCCTAATCCAAAGCTATTAACATTAACTTCGGCAATTTCATCTGTTTCAATTGATATTGTTGGTGTTGATCCGTGACCTGTACCGTGTGCTATTTCAACTAGCATCTTTGTTGCAGGAAAATATATATAGTTAATCTCTGAATTATATAAAGTCCGCATTGCATCGTCAATTGTTTCAACTAATGGTTCGCCACCTAAGTTAAAAGAAGTGTTAAACAGTGCCGGTACGCCAGTTTGGTTTTTAAATTCTTTAATTAATCCATGCCAGTGAAAGTTTTGTTCTTGAGTAACAGTTTGTATTCTGCAAGAGCCATCAACATGAATAACAGCTGGAATCTTTTCTGCTACGCCTTCCTTACAACTAACAGCATACATCATACTAGGTGAATCTTCCATACCTCTAAGGTCAAACCAATCATGTACATCTTCTTGTAATACTGATGCAGCAAATGGTCTAAAGTACTCTCTTTTCTTAATCAAGTTAACAAAGTCCTTACCATCGGGCATTGTTGGATCAAACATTAACGATCTATTGCCCAAAGCCCGAGGACCGTTTTCGCATCGTTCTTGAAATAAAGCTACTATATTTTTTGATCTAATAGTATTAATAATATCAGTATAACTTACATCATAACTAATTTTACCATTATATTTTGCAGCAGATTCTTCAATAGTTGTTGAGGTTATTTCTTGCACTGGCCCAAGGAAAAGGCCTTCGTCTTTATCTCTAACTCGTGCGTCTTGGGTAATCTCATGATAATGATACAAAGCTGCTCCCATTGCAGTGCCTGCATCATTTGATATAGGTTCTACATATATGTTAACGTCTTCAGGTAAGTGCTTTAAGTAATAATAATTTGCGACACAATTTAATCCGTATCCGCCACTAATAACAATATTTTTATTACCAGTGCGTTCAATAGACGTTTTAATTAAGTCAAGCACAAGCTCTTGAGATTCTATTTGAACATTGTATGCCATATTCCTGCGAGATGCTAATAATGTAAGATCTTCTGCATCAGCTTCTTCAATTAATTTACCAATTCTATTTGATTCTTCTTGTGATTCTTCTTGATCATCTGGGTCTGTTATTTGATCGTAAATATCTGCATATTTTAATACTTTATCGTCAAGTTCTGGAAATTCTGTTTGATTTATTGACGAGCCGTTTGGATATGTATTGGATAATAAATCTTTGTTGCCGCCCCATTTTCCATAAATCTTAGGTGCCTTGTTTGGCTCACCGTAGGGGAATAACCCCATGGTCTTTCCTGCTTCAATGGCATCAAACCCTAAGAATCTAGTTACTGCTTCGTATGCTTTAACAATTCCTGCTTTATCATTAATAATTACTTCAAATCCGTTAGCATCATGATGCTCGGTTATCCACGGGCCATTGCCACCAAAGTGCTTATAAATATCTTTAAAGTTTGCAGGATACGATACATTATACATACTTTCTATTTCCCACATAGTATCGCCGTCTGGCCTAGATACAAATGTGCCTGCGCCGTCTACAATAATTGCAGTTGCGGTTTCAAATCCAGATCTATAAAATGCACATGCAGCATGATTTCTATGATGTTGTTCCCAAGCGTGTACTACTTGCGGGTGCGGGTCACGAGTCCTATTAGGTTCAATTAGTTTCATTTTTCTTGCTAACGAAGTATATGGGTCTTCGGCAGTATAGTCAGTTCTATTATCGTCTACAGCAGTGTGTGATATAACTAGAAAATCTATCTTATCAGTATATTCTAAAATTTTAACAATACTAGCAAATGGAGTTCCGTCATATTTGTATCTTGTTAATCGTTCTTCCTCAATTGAAAATACAATTTCTCCGTCTTTTAACAGACATACTCCAGCATTGTGTCCACGAGCTATTCCTGCAATGTATCCAGTTTGTTCCATTATTTTTCCTCTGTAATCATAGTAAAGTCTTGTGTCACTGTCAAACTATTATTAACGCCTTCAATAATTTGCGTCATAGTATCAGTAGTTAGTTTCATTAAATTTTCATTATGTCTATCAATTCTAACATCAACTACAATTCTAATTGGGGAATAAATCCGCTCGTCTTTGCCATTGTCAATAATAGTTATTGAACTATCAGCCGGGTGTGAAGTATTTTCGGGAAATGTACTTCCCATTACTACTGCACCTGGTTTATTTAACGAATGTGCAATATGCTGTCCTACTGAATCACAGCCTAAGAAATAATCAGCAGCATTAATAATACCAGTCCATTGCAATAAGCTAACGTCTTCTGGATGCATTACGCCCATTGGGTGATCTACTGGTATTTTAAATTCGCTCATTAGTATAACAGCGTAATTTTTATTTAATTCTTCAATTATATTTAGAAGATCATCAAGTTCAAACGATCTTCCACTTTCGTCGATAATTGCGTTGCCTTTTAATATAGCAGTAGATCCAAAAGGTTGTAATATTACTACTTTGTCTTTTTTAAAGTGCGACTTTGCTTCTTGGCATAAAGAATGACCTCCATGCATATCGTTCTTACCGACAAATGTTTTAAATTGTTTAGTTTCTGGGATTTTCTTAGGGGGTATATCGTAGTTAATTAGCATATCAAATGCTTGTACAAGATTACACTTTTGGTTAAAATATGCATTTAGTTGATAAGGTTCAGGAGAAATAATTTCTCTGTCTTTTACCTTTTCAAAAATATTTGGATCATTAGCTGGCAAAACGTTTCCGGCTAATATTTTACTAGTTAGATATAAGTCTAACCATCCTTCAACAACAATAACGGCTGTTGGGTCAGTGTGCATCACATAATGTTCTAATGCCGGTATAGCACAAAGCACCCTGCCGGCGCCACCATTTATAAAGAATGCCTTTTTCATTAATATTACAACTCCTCTAGTTAGTCATAATATTTATTTGTGAGTATACCTAATAAGGAGGAATGTGGCTAATAGTCATTGTGCCGAACATTGCATCCGGCACAATAATATTTAAAAATTAACTTACGCCGTTTGGTAATTGTGCTATAGCGTCTGCATCGTCATCTGTTCGATCTGCAATCATAATAACTGGCACTTGGTCGTCATCAAAGTCTGTATCATACGTCTCATCAGGTGGAGGTGGAAACTTTATTAAGTCATTAGGCGTATCTGCCCATTCGCTAGGAAGATCTCTAAGACGCTGTCTATAATTCATCCAAGCAGTTCTTAATGCTTCTGGCATATCTGAAGCAAGTTTTGAATCACTTGCAGATAATCGGCTATTTCTTTCATCTCTAATAAAGGCATCGCTTCTATCTCTATCATTTGTCACGAATTCTAAGTCTGCTGTAAAATCTTCCTCTACAGTATGTATCTTATAAATCGCTCTAATGTCCGAAGGATCACTAATTGAATTATTTGGCAAATCATTAGGGCCTACTTCTATTTCGTATACTTTTGGAGTAGCTAAGCCGCCATATATTAGTCCAATTTTTACACAATTTATATCTGAGTCTGCACGTAATATTTCAACACGTTGGTTTAATGCAGGGTCTCTATCAGTTAAATCGTCTGGAGCTGACCATATTTCTTCTACAACGCCACTTTCGTCGTCGACCCAAAGGATTATCTCTGCAGGTCCTTCGTATAGCTGTGTACTAGTTTTACCTAGTGTAGTAGCTGTTGAATACATTTCATCTGGTACAGCATATGTTAATAATCGAGTTACTGTTGTCATTTATCTATCTCCTTAACTATAAGTTACTTTAACTAGGCCGCCAGCGCCCCAACTACCCCAGCAAGCATTACGAGACATTGTTACGTGTCCTGCGCCACCACCACCTGGGAAAGCTGAGTGTGCAGCACAACAAGACATGTTACCTGTACATGGGTGTTTGCCGCCTACTCCGTGATTAGAGCTAAAAGGACCAGTAGGTGCACCGGCAACAGAGAAGTGGTCTGCACAACAGTTGTACTGTCTGTTCATTGAACCACCAGTGCCTCTAAATTCAATGTCTGAACCGCGTGTAGCTTCGTTGCAAACGTTTGCTTGCCAACTACTATTATACAACCCTCGGTTACATTGTACGTTACCAATGTGACAGTTATAACAGTTAGATGATTTGTCCCAAACAGTTGGTCCGCCCATTCCGCCAATTGCGCAGAAATTATTCAGTCCCCAGCAGCTACCGCCGCCACCGCGACACACATAGCTTTTACAGCCGTGTCTTGCGTTTACGTTACATCTACAGCAACAACTACATGACGAAGTTCCGCCTGCACAAATAGTAAAGCAACTACTATCTGAAAATCCGTTTGCAGATCTAGTAATTGTTTTTGCGCCATAGTTGCCACCTTGGCCGCCGATGCCAAAATCGTAGTCACCGCCTGATGACCCGCCTGGGCCACCACCTGATAAGATTTCAAATTTAATTGAGTTTGTACCGTTTGGTACATTCCATGAGCAGCATTTGCCGCCGTTAGTTACAGCCCAATGGTTAGTACCATAAACATAAAATTCAGTTACTTCTGGCGCTTTCGCCATAGTCTGGCCGCTGCTGAAAACGATACCAGTGTTTGATAGACATACTGCCATTTTTAATTGTCTCCTCTAAGTGTATTTATTTCTTGTTTCAATTCTTTAATTGCTTCAATTAACAACGGTACAAGTTTTTCGTACTGTACTGTTTTGTAGTCTGCGTCTTCTGGTGAACCTTCAGCATCATTAATTGGTGCTGCGTGTACCACTTCAGGCATTATTGCTTCAACTTCTTGTGCGCTAACACCTACTTGACGTTCTGTATCACTAAATCCTAGTGACTTAGCAACTTCGTTTCCTGTGTAGTAATAACCGTTTAGTGACATTACTTTGTCTAATGCACCATCAATTTTCCCACTAAAGTCCTTTAAGCGTTCATCTGAGTAATAAGATATAACCTGTGCAGTAGCTCTCATTAAGCCTGTAACAGCAACACCGTCATTTAATGTCTCGCACTTATTAACGCCGTTGTAATATAATCTAGTTCCTGCATTAAGAGTATGATTTAAGAACCAGTGATTATTTACATCATCATACAATCCAGTGGCAGAGCTGTTATCATGCATAAACACAACACGACCACCAATACTATAACCTTCATAGCCACCGTGTGCGCCTTGGTCGATTTCAATCGAACCGTAGTTACCACTTACTGGACGGAAGTATCCGTTACCTGTATCACCTAAACGTACACCTGTACCGTTAACTGTTACTTCTTGACTACCGCCAACTACAATAGCTATTTCATCAGTTTCAAAGTCAAGATATGTGTTAGTATCTCCTGCGTGTCGTAGATATCTTGCTACGTCTACATTACCAGTTGATGTAATACTTGAAAACGCACCAGTGCTTGCTGTTGTTGCACCAATTGACATATTGTTAATTGATCCACCACCTGCTGGTGATAGTGTAACAGTACCCGAACCACTCGGTGAAAGTGTTACATTAGCTGCCGGTGTAATCGAAACAGTTGAACTAGCACTTAGTGTTGTAAATGATCCTGTGCCGCCTGAAATATTACCAATAAAGCCTCCACCGGAGTAAACTTTTTTAGCAATACTTGCGCCGCCTTCTACTCTTAAAATACCAGTATCACCTGTAGCATTTGATGCTTCAGTTGTTCCTGTAATATCTACAGTTGAGTTAGTAGTTAGGGTTGTAAATGCACCTGAGGATTTTGATGTGCTACCAATTGGAGTGTTTTGAATACTTCCTGCGTAAATTGCTCCACTAACACCTACACCACCTGTTACACGTAATGTTCCAGTTGTGGTATTAGTTGCTGCTGAATTTTGTGTAAACGCTGTTGTACTATTTGAACTAAGTGTAGTAAATGCACCAGATGCTGCTGTGCCGGTACCAACTGCTCCATTCATGCTTGTTGCAAAAATTGCTCCGCCAACGCCCAAGCCGCCAGTTACAATTAATGCACCTGATGTTGTACTAGTAGAAGCACCTGAACTTGTAGCTAGTATTGTAGGAGATGATACTGATGTAAATGAACCAGTACTTGGATTAGAACTACCAATGCTCATGTTAGTAATTGTACCAGCTACAGTTGAGCTAAGGCTCAATGTTGCTCCAGAACTTATACTAGCATTGCCAGTTGGATTAATTGTTACCGTTCCTGTTCCTGTTGGTGACATAACAACTGTTTGGTTTGAGCCAGTAAGATCTATATTACCATTAATAGTAAATGTACCGCCTGCATCACCGATTAGAACATCGCCTGTAGATGATCCTAATGTTAAATTACCTACGGGCCTAATAGTTGCTTGTGCGCCAGGCTGTATAGATACTGAACTTTGTGGACTAATGTCAACAAGTCCCGTTCCAGTTGGTTTAATTTCTACATTATTGTCTGCTGGATTTAGTTCTACTTTCCCGTCTGCGTTTAGCAAATTGTTAAAGTTAACTGGTAATTCAAAAGTTGTTGTACCTGCTAATGCACTAGTTAGAACATAATCTGCTCCATCTGATGTTAGCGTATATGTAGAGTTCTGAGGTATCTGGATGTCCGTGCCTAGCGCAACTCCGTTACCTTTAATTTGCCCTGCGACAGTTTCTATAGTTATCATGCCGTCGGTGGCATTATAAAATGTTTGTTTACTTCCAGGGAAAAATACAGGACTAACAAGCGTTACAGTGTATCCTGTTGTACCAGTAAGACTTATAATTCCTCCGGTAAATGCATATCCAAATTCGATTGCACCGTTTACTGTTAACGTTTGAGGTGCTGTATTATAACGTGCCATGTTTCTCTATTCCCTTATGTAGTTGATGTTTCAATACCGTATACTGTACATCCGATGTTTGCCTGCGATGATAAAACAACTAAGTTTAATCCGCCTTGCATAACTAGTCCAGTACGTTCAAAAACACCGTTCGGAATAATAATCGTGTCATATTCCATCCACTCCTGGTCAGTTGGTGTAGCAGTTGTTGCCATTGCTACACGTATATTTACCGAAGTTGCGTTCCTATTAGTTAACGATATATTTGCAACAGCGTAGGTACCTACGGGCACCGTATACGCTGTTGTGTTTGTTGTAGCTGGTATATCTACGTTGCCCAGTCTTCCTGTTGCCATTTCTTCTCTCCGTTGTTATCTTGCTAGGAAGAATCCAAGTGCAACTGGTGCACCGTCAATTCCGCCTGTAAAGTTCATCTTCGCCTTAATATTTAGCTGTCCGCCACTGGTAGTTGTAATTTCATTATTAGCAATAAACACTGTACCCGCTGTTAGCGTGTTAACGTTCAAGCTACTCTGACCACCACCAATTTGTGCAGTAATATAAGATTTAATTGCTCGCTGTGTAGGAACAACACTGTCACTATTTGCAGTAAAGAATGGATCTGTACTAAACTGTGTAATAATTGCAGAGCCAATGCCTAAACCAATACCTTGTAACTGTAATGATTGTAGACCTGCTAAGTTAAACGCATCAGCGTCTAGTGTAGCAGTACCCGTACTCTGTTGTACTCCAAACAATCCACCAACGTTAAAGTTACCATCTTGGTCAGTACTTGTAAAGAATACACGTCCGCCGTTACTACCAAGGAACTGGCTTGATTGTAGCGCAGTCGTGATATCAACGAATGGATAGTTAGTTCTTGCCTGGTTACCTGTACCAATATACAAGAAGTCATGTCCTGTTAGACGTACTTGCGAATATTTGTTAGTAGCAGTTATTTTAGTTCCATCTAAGGGAGCATTTAAAATTGTAAGTGCTGGACTTAGTTGGAATGTTGCAGTATAATCACCTGCAATGCCAATTACGTTGTTTACTGCAACTAGTTTGTAGAACACACCTGGAATATTACCAAACTCAACGTTTGATCCAGGTATCGGTAAGTCAAATAGACCACGAACTGCAACAAACGTACTAGCTTGGAATAAATCTGCACTACCGTCGCCGCCTAATTCACCAGTAGCAGTTTGATATCCTGTACCTCTGTTAGTAAACGTTGGATGGCCTAATACACCATCGCCTTGTCTAGCATCTGTAGGAGCAACAATAGTTGCATTAGGATCTGTAATAGTTACAATTGGTCCTGTTCTAAACGTAGCACTTGCAAATGTAGCAGTACTTAGTACAACTGGTGTTCCGCTATTAGCAATTAAACTTACTGTAATTGTAGTACTATTTGGAATAGTATTAATATAGTACAATGAGTTATTACTTAGTAATGCATCGCCTACACCTGTAAACTTAATCTGCTGTCCAACTAACAGGTTGTCAGTTGAGTTAATAGTAATAGTGTTTGCAGCCGTCGTACTTGTTACAGTACCTTTTGGATATCCTGATCCCGGTTCTGTTATTCTAATTTCGTTTACAGAACCATCTGCTTCTTTCATTCTAGATTCAGCAGTTGCACCAGTTTTTAGTACCGCTACGCCTGTGTCTGCTGCGTTAGTTAATGCTACCCATCTTGGAGTAGTGTTTGTGTTACCAAACGCTAATGCATGCCAGTCACCGCTTGCAGATAATGTGTGTGCAGTCCAAGTAACACCATCGTTACTTATTGCGCATGCATCAGTGCCTTCAGCTATAGCAACAAATAGTCCGTGACCGTATTTAACAGTTATCCATGTTTGACTTGACGGAAGTCCAGCAGCACTTGCGTACCATGTTGTTCCGTTATCAATACTGTATGCAGCATTTCTGCCACCACTAGCAATTGCTACAAATCGTCCGTTACCAAAAGCAGTACTTGTCCAAGTAGTACTTGTTGGCAAGTTGCCACCTTCTGTCCAAACAATACCGTTTGCACTTACTGCCGACTTATTGCCGCCAGTATTAATAGCTACATACTTGCCTGCACCGTGAGTTACACTTGAGAACGTACCAGCACTTAGTGCAATATTAGTTCTCGACACCCATGTACTACCATCTGTTGATGTTGCTGCACTGCCTGAACCACCTGTTCCACCAACTGCAACATATGTGCCGCCTGCATAAACAATATCTGTAAATGCACTGTTTGGCAATGCTGAACCTGCACTCCATGCTGTATTGGCTGCTGCCGATAATGCTAAGTTTGTGTTAGCTGTAGATCCATTAGCAATAGCAACGAACTTAGCAGTTGTGTCAACAATAGTTACTGTCGGGGCACTAGTGTAGCCTACGCCAACTAATGGCTCGTCGTTACCGTCTAGAGTAAAGTTAATTGCAACTACTCCACCGTTATCCATTGTTGGGATAACTGTAGCTTGTGTACTTGCGCCACCGCCTGTTATTGTAACACTTGGAGGACTAATATATCCTAGTCCAAAGCTATTAACGTTAATTTCAGTAATTTTGTCTGTTTCAACTGCTATTGTCGGTGCTGCTCCGTAACCTGCACCAGTAGTAGTAACAGTTACTTCTTTAATTACTCCATTAAGTACTGTACATACTGCTGTAGCTGCGCCACCGCCGTTTGTCGGTACAATGTTAAGTGTTGGAGGTGATGTATAACCTTTGCCTCCATCAACGATTGTAATTTTAGAAACCTGCGTAGGACCTGGTAAACCGATGCTGTTAAGCTCACCTAGTGTTGCTGTTAGTACAGCTCCAGATCCACCTAAACCACCAACTACTGCACTTGCTGTTGCGCCTTGACCGCCACCAAATGCCATTGCTGCCCAGTTAGCACTTGCAACTGCTCCACCAGCAGCCCATGTAGTGCCATCTGTTGAATAAGTTGTAGCTGTGCCACCATTTTGCAATGCAACATATCTTCCTGCTGCGTATGTAGCTGTCTGGTATGCAGTAGCACTATCTGTTGTAGTTGCTGCTGCTGCAAATCCTGGAGCACTATATGTAATACTTGGTTCAATAGTATAACCAGTTGTTAAGTCTAAGTTAGTTGCAATCGGAGTTCCTTTAACAATATGATCCCAACCTGCTGCGTACAATGTTACAGTTTGGGCAGTTGTAGTTGTTAATGCTACTACTGCTCCGCCTGCTGCTGTACTTACAGTAAATGTAGTAGTATTTGGAATTGCAAGTACATAGTAAACTGTGTTAGCAGCTAAGTTACCAATTGCTGTACTTAGGTATATTGGCATGTTTACATATAAGCTAGCAGTGTCAGCTACAGTTAGTATATTACTAGTTACAGTTGTTCCAGTAACAGTTTTGTTATCAAAACTATCTTTGTAAACTTTAGCAATTTTAGTACCGTTATTGAATGCTAGCACTCTTGCAAATTGTCCAACACCTGAACCAGATGTTAATATGATATTCATACCATTGTATGCATTAGCTAGTGCAGTGTCAGTAGCAGCAATAGTTGTTTGAATTAAATTACCACCCTGTGCAACGTTTTTAGCAGTTACATAGTCTTCGCCACCAGTGCCGTCTCCGTCATCTAGGTCGATTAAGCGTGTTTCCATTAATCCGCCGTCTCTAAACTCGTCAGCAATAACAGCAGCGTTAAATCCATCACCACTAATTGCATAAGCGGCGTTAGTGTAATTTGTACCGCTGTTAGTAAATTCTAAGCGTAGAACTGCTTCGCCATCTGTGATAACAGCACCAATGAATGCATCATTTGATAAGTTATTAACTACGGAGAACAATGGAATCTCACCAGTGTCAGTGCCTTCAGCAATAACACCATAAGTACCATATGAACTGTTACCGTTAGTAGCACGTATACGTCCACCAAAGTCTGCAACATATCCTGAATAGTTATAGTATGAGAACACAGATACTAGCTCTGTTAATGAGTCGTTACCTGAACACCATACGCCGATACCATCTGACAATACTTGTGTAAAGTCGTTTGAAACCATTGAACGGTTTCCACCTGCGTGTAATGCTCCGTCAATTTTATTACCAACACAACCAACACCGAACGTTGTTACGTTTTGGATGTATGGTGATTTATTAGTGACCCATGCTTCAGTATCATTTGGACCAAATCCTGGATCAAGTGCAACAAATGCACCTGCTGTTGGGCGTCTTGTATTAAACTCGTTAAGTTCTGTTAAGTTACCACGTAAGCCACTTACTGTTTGGTTACGTACACCTGTTGAATTACGTACACGATACATATCTGAACGTTCCGAACCGTTAACAGCATTTAAATATAATTCTGCTGATCTTAGTGCGTAATGGTTACCTGGATACTGTAAGTCATGTGCAACTGCTTCAACATAACGTATCATGTCTCGACGACATAATGCTTCGTCGAAGCTATAACTTACAACTGCTGCCGATGGTGAGCCAGTAGTTACAATTGCTGTACCGCCTACAGTTGTTGCTACTTCAATAGTTAGCGCATCAGTGCGAGTAACAACATAATAAGTTACTCCCGCTGTTAGTCCAACCTCACTAACATCAAGCTGTATAGGATCACCAACTACTAAATTGTGCGCAGTTGCAAAGCCAATAGATGCACTACTTGCACTTGTAATTGTTCCGCCATACTGTGACTTAACCCAGGCTGTTGCTTCATTTGCAAGGAATGTTGTATTAGCTTTAAGGATATCAACACCCTTAATAACTTCAACATCATTTAAGTAAGTAATTGTTCCAGTAATTTCTGGAGTTACGTTAGCACCAAAATCCAATACCCCAATAACAATATCCATTAAGTTATTAACACGTTTGGTTGCATTAGCAACTTTGCGTACATCAAGTAAAATATTAGTATTAGACACATAAGACGCTGCTACGTTTTTCAGTTCTCTAAATGACTGAACTGTTGCAGTTTTTTGGTTATTTAATACTACTGCTGCTTGTGTGCCGCGGTAATAAGCTATTGATGCAATAATAGTACGATAGTTACTATCCATCATCATATCCCAGACTAGTGCGTCAATAATGTAACCCACGTCACGCTTGCATGTTTCTTCAACATACACAAGTGTTGGATATTTCTCTGCAATAAATTCAATAATTGCAGTTTTAATTAACTCAGCAGAGCCTGATAAATTTGTAGCTTGCTGTTTTAGACTTGCATTAATGCCAGTTGTTGTTGGACTATATGACCAAACACGAAGTGTCTCATTTGGTGCAGCTTCGTCGTCCATTACTGCTGTTGCACCTTCAAAATACTTAGATAATGTAAGTGTAGTTGTTGTTGGAACTGTTTTTACAAAGTATACACTAGTAGAAATAAGTCCGCTAATTGAAGCTACAAAAAGTTGATCGTTTGCTACAAGTCCGTGTGCGCCATCAGTAGTTATTACATTTGATGAAATATCAGTTACTATTATTCCTGGTAGTCCTTCATTGCCTGAATTAATAACTAATTTTAATCCATCAATTAATGTACCAATTCGTGCTGCTGTTGCTGCATCGCCAATTGTTTGTACATCAGCATCTCTATACTTAGGAACAATAGCAGTTTGTATTGCACCCGGGCTACCAAGTGCATTTTGTGCTATATCGCCTGCTAAGAATTTTGCATAATCGTACGCTGCAATTGTTGCTACTTTATCATCTTCACTAATTACAAGCACAGCATTATCATAATAAGACAATCCAAACTGTGTTAATGCACTGTTGCCGCCGTATGTTAAGTCATAACGTAATGCATCAACTAACAAGCCAACATCGCGTGTACATTTTTCTTTAAGGTATGTGTTACCTGGATATTCGATATCTAAGTATTCAATAACTTCTGTTTGGATGAATAATTTATTTTCCCATACTAAAGTTGCACCAGCTACGTCTTGTGTATCAGTAGTAGATGTTGCTTGCCATTTAGTGGTTGGCTTCTTGCCACCATCAATGTATGCTGTAATTTCATCAATAATTATTGATGCGTGTGCCGATGCTGTAGTAGATGCAATATGCTTAACTTTGTATGCTAAGAAGTTAACTGCACCAATAGTAGCTTCTAATTCATTATTAGTTACTTCTGCTGTTGACGTTAACGCTCTGTAATAGCTCATACCTGCTTTAATAGAAGCAAAGTTTGATCCTGTGATCAAATCGCGTGTTACTGCGTCAACCATTAAGCCTGCATCTCTGCGACATGTTTCTTGATTGTATTGTATTTTCTGCCAGAACTTCTCTACCCAATATACAACATCTTCAACAATTTCATTTTTACGACTTACAAGACTGTTATAAGCAGCTCTTGTATCTGGTTCTGCCCAAGCTGTAGCAACTTCAATAGTTGCGTTTGATTCAGCGTTGTTGATCCAATCTAATACGTCATCAACTCTGTCATTTGCAAATTCAACTGTATTTGCGTTACCAGCCGTTCCTGTTGTATCCTGTGTTAAGTTGTTGCCTGTTGATTTAGTTACTGTAGTTTCTGCAATAACTTCGCCAATTACTGCTTTCATTCTTGCATATGCTGCAAGTGTTGCTGGAAGCTCGTTTGCTCCAATAGTTAATACAAAGTTTGAGTAATATGCACTACCTGCAATTAATGACTGTGTGTTACCGCCGTATGTTAAATCATAACGTACTGCGTCAACAATATATCCAATATCTCGGATACAGTTATCTTGTGCAGAACTGCTTAGTGTTCCCCAAAATGTATCATAACTATTTGTTGAATCTTCTAACCACTTACGTACTTCCAATTGGATGAATGCTGAGTTAGCACCTAATTGATCTGCTGCAAAACTGTAAGTTGCAATTGCTCCAGTTGTGTTTGAAGTTGTTACATATGCAAGATCAGCAGTTAAGTCAGTCGGCATAGTAAGAACATATCCAGGTATTGCTTCTAACCCGTTTTGTACAATATTTTTAATATCGTCTGTTCTTGCAACTGCTGCATATGATGCATCAGTTGTTCCAACCTTACTTTCAACACCAACTGTAAGTTGTAGTAATGCTTGTTCAATAAAGTTAATTGTGCTAATAGTTGGATCTAATTGATTTGCAAGAACAATACCAGCTGATGCTACGCCTCTAAGATAAGACATGCCTGCTTTAGCAGTTCTAAAGTCACTTCCAAATAATACATCATAAACAATAGCATCAAGTATATAGCCAACATCACGTGAGCATTTAGCTTCGTTGTATGATAGTGCCGGATACATAAAGTTAATGTAATCAATAGCAGCTTCTTGTATAATAGCTTTTCTATTGTCTACTACTGCTTTAAATTGTACTAGTGCAGTATCAACCCAAGCAGTACTTGGACTAATTAATGCAGGAGTATCGCCAGTATCAATTGTGTTTTTAATTTCGTTAATACGATCTTGTGCAAATGCTGCTGCGCCTGCACTACCAGCTGTTCCTGTTACATCTTGTGTATTTGCGTTACTTGTAGATTTTGTCCAGCCTGCTGTATTACCAATAGCAATGTTATCAATAATATCTGCTAAACGTGTTTGTACAGCAATTGCAGCCGTCTTTTGATCACTTGGCTCTTGTAATACGCCATCAACATAATAAGAACTTGCAGCAACAATAGTTTCTAAGTTACCGCGATATGTTAAGTCATACTGTAGAGCATCAATAATATAGCCCATGTCACGTAGACATTTTGCTTTATTAGCTGCACTTAGTGATTGCCAAAGTGTATCAAAGTTGTCATCCATGTATGCTTCAACTTCGTCAATTATAAATTGCTTGTTAAGAACAATTAAGCGTCTAGCATTAAAGAAGCCAACATCGTATGCAGTTGGATCTGTAATAGTAAACGTAGTTGGCTCAACTGCGGATATCATAATATCTCTAATTAGCTCTGCACTTGTTTCAATTTTATTATTACCTGAAGTTATATCTTTAATTTCAGATCTTAAAAACTCAATAGAGTCTAGTGTAGCAGATAGTTGACTGTCAATAACTACGCCAGCTGACGCAATGCCTCTACGATAGCTCATGCCTGCTTTTAGTGATCTAAAGCTACTATTAAACATAATATCAAAGCGTATTGCATCAATTATAAATCCAATATCTCTTGAACACTTAGCGTGATCGTAAACAAATCCACTATATGTATTTGTAATAAATTGTAGCACTGCTGGTACAACTGTAGTATTAGCAAGTACATCATTTGCATCACTTTCGATAGCGTCAGCTACCCAAACAATGCTAGGATAAACTGCTGCAGGAATGTTACTTAAACTTCCTGCATCAATTGATGTAATAAGGATATCTAATAATGTGCCTACTTCAGCTTCTTCAGTTGCGCCTGACAAGTAACCGTTAATAATAGTTTTTAGTTGTGTCATTGCCAACACTTCAATAGCTCGCTGTGCTACTGGAAGTACTGATACCCAACCATCAAAGTATGCTTTTGTTGACTCTAATGTTGCACTGTTGCCGCCATAGTTTACGTCATAGCAAAGTGCATCAATAATATAACCAGTGTCTCTTTCACAAGTTGCTGTATCGTAACTTAGTGAAGCATAGTTTGTAGTAATCCAGGTTGTCAATGCACTAATAATAGCTGCACGATTGTCTACCATTTCTGTACGTGCTGTAGTTTTTCCAGCTACAGCAGTATCAGCAAATGTCAATGCATCTGCATTTGCTACGCCATTAGTAATAATGTCAGCTACTTCAGCCCAATATGCTGTGTTACGTGTAATTGCTGTAGAGTCAGATAGTAATGCTTCTACTAATGTTTTCTCTTGTGCAATTGCACCTAATGTTTCAGTTAATTGTCCTGTTAGTACTTTTACACTAGAACCTCTACGATATGAAAGACCATCTCTTACTGCGTTAAAGTTAGTTTCTAATGCAATATCATATGCTGCACCAGTTTTTAGTATGCCAGAATCTCTGCGACACTTAGCACTATCATATGTATATGACCCAAAGTTGCTGTTAACATAATCAATAACTGATGTTTGTAATGTTGCTTTAGAAGCAACAATTTCAGTATTAACTGTTGTTAGCGGTGCTGATACCCAAGTAATATCTGGAACAACTACACTTGGCAATGTTCCGTCATTATCAATGCTGTCATAAATTTCTTGTATGCGTGTATCTGCAAAAGTTTCAGCAGCACTACTACCAGCCCCGTTGTCAATATTTTGTGCAACGTTGTTACCAGTTGTTGCTGTGACCGTAGTTTCAACAATGATGTCACCAATGATTGATTTTAGGTGTGCATATGTTGCAAGTGTTTCGTCTTTCTTGCCAGTACCGTATACTGGGTTGCCGTTTACAAAGTAACTTCTTGCAGCAACAGTAGTTTCTGAGTTGCCACCGTATGTTAAGTCGTAACGCAAAGCGTCAACAATATAACGTGTATCTCTTTCACAATTTGCTGTATCAAAAGTAAAGTCTGCCGCAAACGGTGCAATTACACCGTCAACTTGTGCTTGAATCCAAGCAGTTTGTTCTGCAACAATAAACTCAACGTTTGCTGTAATTTGTGCCACTGCATTAGCGTAACCTGCAATACTTGCATTGGTTGCTCCGCTTGTAGGTGTACTACCTATAGCCGGTAGTGCTGGAATTATATCTAAGCCTAGTGCTAAGATGTCTTGAATTAATTCTACACCAACATCTAATCTATCAGTAGCATCAGTTGTTCCGCCGTAGCCGTTAACAAATGTCTGCGGTGCTGTGTTTCCACTAGTAGGAGTAATTTCAATATTTTGCATAAGATCTGGAACTAACGCTTTAATTCTATTTAAAGAACTAATAGTTTTAGGTTTATCATTTGCTAGTAATGCAATTGCTGGTTGTGGTTGAACAACAGATGTACGTAGTTCGTCACCAACAACAGCAGTAAATTCTGGAACAATAATTGGTAATACTTCGTTATAAGTACCAGTTTTTATAAACAGCGTTGTATTTGGATTAGTTACTGTAGGAATAGCTGTTGCTGATCCTGCATTTAAACCAGTTGTAACAATATCTATCATTGCTGCTGCTTTTGTAATACCGCCAGCTTCAGCTACTAAAGTAGTGTTAATGACTTGTATTGCTCTATCTTCAAGATCAATCATATTAAATGACTGATAGTTTAATGGCTGCTTGTTAGCTAATACATCAGCTACAATACTTTTTAGCTGAACATTTGCTGCAACTGTTTGGGCTTTTTGCGATCCAAACGTGCCATTAATATATAAGTTTCCTGCAGGTGTATAATATGATTTAGCAGCTTCAGTAGTTTTTAATGTGCCACCTCGTGATACATCATATATTAATGCATCAATAATTAAGCCAGTGTCGCGTTCGCACTTAACAGAATCATATGCTAAATTGCCTACCATTCTACCAGATTGCGTAGTTAATACTAACGGAATGCCGCTATTTTGTACTACACTAATTCTAAACTTTGATGCAGAAGTAGCGGATTCAACATAGTAAATTGTTCCTGCTGTTACTCCGCCAAGTGTGCCGTCAAACACAATTGGCATGCCAGGTGTAAGATTAGCTGTTGATGCTGTAGTAAATTCTTGTGTTCCAACTTGTGTTGCTGTAACAATTACTCTGTAGTTAACACCAATCCAGCTGGATACTTCTTTCATCATAAATTCTTTGTTATTTTTAAGAATTTGTTTTGCTTGTGGATTTAAATAACCGTCACGTACTTGCTCCAGGGCATAGCGCACACTGCTCCAAGGCTTGTCAACTGTTAATCCGTTAATTGGTGCTGGTTCGTTTTTGCCTAGTGGACCAACATAAACAACATTGTCAATTAGACCGTAGTTAGCCCAAGATGGCTTGCCGTCAGTTACACGTAGAATCTGGCCGTCGATGCCAATTGGCAATCTTGTCGGTCCGTTGTCTCCGTAATAAACTAAGTCGCCTTCAGTAGTTAATGATAATGCTTCTGACCCTAATGTTAGTAGATTCCAGTATGCTGCAACTGCATCGTTGTCTGGTCTTTTTGCTGTATCAGCTGTGTGCTTTTGTACACAGATAAAACTACTTGCTCCAAAGAACACTACATCGCCTACATTGTAAGCTGTTGTAGCTTTCCAAGAAGATGAATTACCTGTGTGTGTAACTGTATCGATTGCGCCTGCTGTTTCGCCTGCTACTGTAATAGTAACATCATTAGCTGGTGATGTGCCACCTACCGATGAACCAGCAATAGTAATAATATTAGTAGCAGAATAACCTGATCCTGCAAAGCCCGTTGATACACTAACTGTATAAACTGTGTCAGCTTTTACAACGTCAAATCGTGCTCCTGATCCACTTACTCCAGCAGCGTTAACGCCCTGTACTTGTAAGAATGTTTCAGTGCTTTGTGTCCAGTTAACACCTGAGTTTAATTGGCTCCATGCAGCGTCTGTAGTAGGCTCTGCGTCAGCGTTGTCAGTTAGTGCTACATAAGTCGAGCCGCCTAATCTAACAACGTCTCCGACCAAATAATTAGTTAGTGAAGAATATTCACCTTGGAATTTAAAGCCAGTTGTAAATACTGACCAGTCATCTGTGCTAATCGTCGGTTTGTCGCCTGTAGTATTTCTTTTAGCAACATAAACATAACCACCATAGGTTACAGTGTCGCCAGTTTGATATGCAGTTCCAATTGCCCATGAGTCTTCAAATTGAAAGCCTTCGATGAACGAATCCCATTTAGCTGTGTCTGATTCAAATCCACCTGAAGCGTGAGCTTCTGTTGCAATCCAAATATTACCGCCGTACTTGACCAAGTCATTAACACGATATCTAGTTGCTGTTACCCAGTCACCTGTGTAAACAATACCGTCACTAAACAATGTCCATTTACCAGAGTCAGCTTCTAATCCTAATAGATCAGTGGCTGCCGAAACGTGTGCAGTATTACAAACATAAACAAATCCACCGTAGCGAACTAGGTCATTTATTTTAAATCTTGTTGTATTTGTCCATGAACTTTTCCAGTCAAAGGAAGTTGCAAAACTTGTCCACTTTGACAGATCATTTTCTAATCCTAAATATGTTGGTGATGCATATGTAGCCGATACGTGACCAGTTTCGCAAATGTAAACATTCGCACCATACTTAACTACGTCGCCAGGAGCGTATTCTACTGTGCCTGCCCAATCACCTTTCCAACTAGTTCCGTCAGATACTATTTCCCACTTTGGTATTTCATTGGTAAAATCTGTGTTAAATTCTGATGCAGCAGTGTGATTCTTTACACATATGTAAGATTTGCCGCCAAAACTTATAACGTCATCTGCAACATATGCTCTACCAGTTGCCCAGTCACCCTGCCATACAAATCTAATTCTACCTAGTTTAAATTCTGCCATTTTAGCTCCATCTATGCTTTACTATTGTTATTTATCTTATTGCTGTCCTGAACGTGTAGGGTCGACTAACGTCCTAAAGAAATAGGACATTGCCAAGCCATCACCAGCCCAACCACTGTTTCCAAATGGTCCGTCGAACATTGCTTTAGTACCAATCTTAACTTGGAAGCCTTCAGCTCCTTCTGGTACTGTAGATGTAATTTCGTCTGGTCCGCCTACTTTAACTGTACCTGCTGTTAGCAATCCAGTAAATGTATCCGAGCCACCTTGCGACAATCTACCTGTTAAGTAGGTTTTGATTGCTTTTTCTGTTGGAACAATAGTATTGGAGTTAGCAACAAATGTACCATCTGTTGAAAACTGCGTTACAACTACTGGTGATCCACCAAGTGCAACGCCGCCAATCGAAAGTTCTGTTAGTCCGTCTAGTCCAAACTCGTCTGCACTCAACGTAACAATACCCGTTGCTTGTTCAACTGCAAACAAGTCACCTACTCTAAAGTTACCATCTTGGTCAGTTGAACTATAAAATACTCGTCCATTATTTGTTTCTTGTATTTCGTCCTGCGGTTCTAAGTTTGTGTTCTCAGGTAGTCCAGGATAATTAGACTGTAGTTGGTTACCAAAACCAATATTTAGGAAGTCATGGTTAGTTAAACGTACTTGACTAAATCTTGAACGCATTGAGAATGTTGTATTATGCGCTGGGGATAATACTTCACTCATAGTCGGTGATATCTGTACCGACGCTTCTAAGTTTGGAATAGTTGTTCCTCTTAGTACAGTTGCTTTAGCAACACGATATGTTTCATTAACTCCTGCAAATTCAATGTTATCACCCGGTTGTGGCAATCTAGTTAGATTCTTAAGGATAATACGTAATCCTGTTTGGAATATATCTGCGTAGCCGCTGCCATTAATAGCAATTGATGTAGAAGTTGTACTGTATCCTGAACCGTAATTTGTAAATGTCGGTGCACCTAATACGCCATTGCCTATACGCACTTCAGTAATTGCGTCTTTAGAATTGTTTGGATCTTTAAGAAGTAAGGTAGGCAAAGTAGTATATCCTGATCCGCTAGCTAACATATTAAAGCCAGTTAACTTAGTAGCTGTAATCGACGCTGTTGATTGCGCTTGTGCTCCAGTTGATATCTTATGTGCAATGCCATCAGTTGAAAGCGTTAAGAACCACCCTCGTTTAGTAGTAGCGTCGAAGCTAAATCCTAAACCAGTATAAGCCGATATGTCCCCTGGTACAACTTTCCAATCTAGACCGTCATTTGACTGACAGCAAACTCCTGTTAACGTATTCAATAATAAAAATACTCCATTGCCGTATTCAAGTATTTCACCCTGTACTGCTAAATTGGAGTTATACCAAGTTACTCCATCAAAGCTATATACTGCTGATCTTAAATCACTTGATACTGCAACAAATCTTCCGTTACCAAATTTAATTTGGCGCCAGTTATTAATTGTTGAATCGCCTGATGTATCTACAGTTCCTTCTGTCCAAGTTGCGCCGTTATTATTACTATACTTAATTGCGTGAGACGAACCGGCTATTGCAACAAATGTTCCGGCACCTGCTGCTAAATCAACCCACTCATCGTTATCTATAGTTTGATCAACTTCGGTCCAAGTATTACCATTGTTCACCGAATATGCTGATTTGCTTGACGTGCCTACTGCAACAAATGTACCGTTAGTGTACGCTACTGAAGTATAAACTTCACCGGTGCCTAATGTCGGCAATTCTGCACTTAACCAAGTTTGGCCTTCTGAAACAGAGTATAATACATTACCGGTTCTGGATATAAGTACCCAGGTGTTATTTCCATAAACTAAATCTACCCAGCCGCCGTTATACGTAGGGTTATTAATTAATGAGCCAGGGTTATCTGGATCATCAATTTGTACAACAGTGTCACCTATTTTTGGTAACGTAATAGTTACATTCCAAGCTAAGTAATCTGATGTAGAATATGCTTGATCACCTGATTCGGGTATTGCTATTGGATAGAATCCATTTGAAGCAATTACTTTAAATAGATCAGACGATGCAAGAGTTGTCATTACTGTCTGCGTAAATGGTGGTGGAGAATATTTAACTCTTGGTGAAATCGTATACACAGTTGTTGAATCAAACACTCCAACTAATGGAGTACCTGGATTAATGTGGTCCCATCCTACTGCTCCAATTTGCATTGATCCAACGTCTTGTATCAGCTGTACTGGAGTACCGCTGGCTAACGTTGTTTCAATTGTCATTTCTTTAATAACAGGTGCTCCTGTTGGTAGCGACATACTTGTTATTTGAGTAGCTCCACCTGCTCCACCCGGAGCAGTTTGTACTGTAGATGCTTGTATAATTACGCCGCCGGCCGGTGTTTCTGACCATTGACTTCCGCCAGTTAGTGTAACTGTTAGTGCTCCGTACGTAGTATCTGTCATTGTAAATGCAGCTAATGTTGAATCTTCACCTAGTGTACCTAATGCAGTAAGAAGTGCTGCACCTGGCGAAGTGTCAAGGCCAATATTTAGTGTGTTTCCGACCCACGTTGTATCAACTGTCCAGTTACCTGATGATGTATATACATCTGCAGGAGTTGTTTCAATTTTCTCAAGAACATAGTATGTTGTGCCTAGGGCAATTCCGCCAAATGTTTCAGTATAGAATGAAGCTCCCATAGTTGCTCCACCGCCTGCTGAAACTGTTGCTTTAGCACCAGGTGTTTGCGTAATCATTGTACCAGTAGCGTCTGTAACAGCAACAGTGTTTGCAAGTGTTCTAACAATAATGTTACCAACTGCTGTTAGTAACGGAACTGCTGAACCTGCTGCTGTTTCACTAATAGTAAATGTTGTTGCATCGTTAACAACTTGAATATAATAAACTTTATCGTTTTCAATGCTGCCAAAAGTTGTACCTGTTAAGATAATAGGTGTTCCTGGAATAAATCCAGCAGTACTAGTAACTGTAATCAAGTTAGTCACTGCTTGAGATGCAGTAGCAGCAGTTGTTATTACAGTGTCTGATAATGTAAATGTAGTACCGTCTAATAAAGTATTAATCCAATACTGTGTTTTTTCAGCTAATCCGCCAATAACGCCTGATCTAAAAGTAATAGGGTTTAATGGAATTAATGTAGATGTATCAGCAATAGTTAAACTATTAGTAGAAGAAATTGTTTCAGTTGTGTCAAAAGTTAATCTATTTGCTGATATTGAAAAACGGTTTGCATCATATATGTCATGAATAAAATAAGTTTGGCCTAGAACAACTTCACCTAAACTTGTACCAGTAAATTGTACAGGTAGTCCAACACTCATGTCTGCTGTGCTTGTGCCATACAAGTAACTTGTGTTAGACGGAAAGTTTAATGTAAATTGTGCATACTCGGTTGTTAAAACAATCGGGGCGCCTGCCGGGTCTTCAATATTAACGTTTGACAATGGCCAAACGCCACCACCTAATGATGTTGACACTTGAATTGACGTATCGTCAATAACATTAATAATAAAATATTCAAATCCTACAGCTACGCCGCCAAATGGTGTGCCAGTAAAGTTAATTTTTTGACCAACTTTTAATTGTGCAGTACTAGTTACGTACATATAGTTGTTTAAATCTCCTAAACACCCAAGTACTTGTGTAGAACTTTGTGCTGTAGAGTCAACATCAACATCGTAAAATGTTGGAGTAAACTGTATCTTCTGTCCAGTATATACTGTATGGAAGTCTGCATCATTATCTAATCTAAATCTATCTGTAGATGCAGTAGTTGTAGTTATTTCTAAAGAATCAAATGATTCTTTAAGCACATCAGCACGTTTAGAACCTGCATTGTATTGCGATATGATACCATACTGGCCCGACCCTTGGCCACTTGAAATACTTAGGCGCATGCTTTCATATATTGGAGCAGTTGCAACTTCGGATCCAGCAAGTACTAAGTGCTCTGTATCACCCGACTGTGCGTTGTTTGTTTGGAATTTATATCCTAACCCACCTGACGTAAATGCCGAACTTTCTAATACACGAGTTTGGAATACAGAACCACTACGCAATTCGTCTGCAATAATCATAGCATCTCTGCCTGCGCCACTTACATTGACGTTTGCATACGAAGTAGGTGTAGTACTATCTGTTTCTAAGAAAAATGTCAGCTCTCCTGTTTGTAGTTGAGCGCCATAGAAGTTAGTTGATCCAGAAAGTCCATCAACCCCCCGCGGATATACTTTAAAACGCAATGAAGTATTTTGTGCAGTTATGTCCCAGAATGTATAAGAAATTCTATACCAATTATCTTCAAGAATAGTTGCAGTATATGTATTTGGAACTTGTCCAGTATCAGGATCAGCTACTGTTACTAATGCACCTGTAGTAAAATTAAATCTTACAGCAGACGTTCTAGTACCGTATCCAGAGAATATTGAATACATATCAAAATATGTTGCTGTTCCTTTTTTAGCATAGATACTTGCAGTATAGGGCAATGAAGTTCCAACTGGCACAGTACCGTCGTGGCTAACTGTTAAGATTGCAGTAATAGAAAGTGTATCAACTGTTACAATAATATCGTTAACTGTAGGTTGAGCTCCAAACAATTGGCCATTAAGTCTAATTTGGTTTCCAACAACATAACCACTGCCGCCTTGATTTACACTAACTTGATATCCGTCGCTGAATACTGTTACATTAAATGTTGCGTCAACACCTGATCCGTCTTCGTTAGTACCCGAAACTCCAGTATAAACTCTACCTTGCGGTGATACAGCAACGTCTTGGTAAAAATAACTAGAATCAGTTAAGTTAGTGATGCCTTCAATTTTCCAGGCATCTTCATTTACAAAAGGTGTTGTTGCTGCTTTAACAATGTTAAGATTTCCATCTGTTAACCAATCACTATTAATAAGATTATTACTTTGTGTTAATACGTTTGTTGTTGTTGTATAGTACTCTTCGCCTGCATGAGCAAATGCTATTTTTAAAATTTCAGCATTTGTTCCTAGCGCACTTACTGCACTTGCTGATGCTTGGGTACTTCTGTTGTTAACATTACCAACTGCTGGAGTTTCTGAAATATCAAATCCTTCTGCAATAGCGCCAAATTGTCCATATGAACTGTTACCGTTAGTAGCACGTATACGTCCACCGTCTTCTGCAAAGTATCCTGTGTAGTTATAGTACGAGAACACAGATACACATTCTACTAGCGAATCACCGCCAGTACACCAAACACCAATACCGTCTGATATAATTTGTGTAAAGTCGTTACATACTATCGATCTATTACCGCCAGCGTGTAAAGTACTATCAATTTTTAAACCTACACAGCCAATACCGAAGTTAGTAACGTTTTGTATGTATGGTGATTTACTAGTAATCCAAGCAGTAGTGTCATTTACACCTGTTCCTGGATCTAGTGCAACAAACGATCCACCTGACGGTCTACGTGTTGAATATTCATTTTGCGGAGTAAGTGTACCTAATAGGCCACTCATTGTTAAGTTACGCACACCACACCCATTTTGTACACGTATCATATCATTTAAGGCGTTTCCGCCGTATACATACATATAACCAATATTAGTTGCTAGCAATACTTCTTCGCCGTCTGGTGTTGCACTAACTCTAAATGCATCATCTCTAATCGACGAACCAATTACATAATATGTTATACCTTGAACAATATTTGGGCCGCCTATTTTTGTACTAATCTCGTCAACTGGATTTAATGATACAAATTGTACTGGAGTATTATTAACCATGTTAACTGTTGACCCAACACGGAATTCGTTAATGTCGCCAAATGTTCTTGTACATAATGTATTAATAGGATTTAAAGGCTTAATTGCTGCTCCACGAAGTTCGTCCCCATTTAATGCAGTTTTTGGAGGAAGTACAATCGGTAGTGCTTCCTCATACGTGCCTGATTTAAGATTAATTGTAGTATACGCACCTTGGTTTGCTGGTGGAATACTAGCCGGAGATCCTGCTTCTAACGGAATTCTAATAATTCCTTCTAAGCTATTTAAAATAGTAATAGTGTCAGCTTCGATTGTTAAAGCAGCATTAAAATATTGCTGAACTGGACTAGCATATCCTTCTAATACCTGGAAGCTCTGAGCCGGAGCAGTGTTAGTTAGTGCTAATTCTAAGAAGTTAAATAGCTGTCCAATTACCGCCGTATAATATATTGCTTGATCAGCAACAGTTTGGTTAGTGTACCTATTTGTACTTTCTAGATCAAAATACGATAGTGCATTTGTAACAGTTCTTGCGTTCTGTCCTCTTGACAAATCAGTTACTACACCATCTAGTGTGTATCGAATATCACGTTTAGTTGATTCTTCCAGGAAGTCCACTGAAAAATCAAACGGTGAAATATCTTGATTTTGTTGATATAAGAACCAAGCGTATGTTTCTTCTACTGCCCAAGTCTTGTTAGCTTCTAACAATGCTTTTTCATTTGCTTTGCCAGTTCCTTTTGCAACTTGTTCAGCGGCGTACTTAATTGTTTTCCAAGCAGTGTCAGCAGTTGTACCATTTAATAGAGTATCGAGCCCGTTAGTAGCAACATAATACACGTTTGGTGTAAAGTCAGTTTCTCTCCAAGCAGGCAATTCGCCTACAACTTTTAATACGTTTGTTTGTGCGCCAATTTGAAGTGGTGTCTTTTCGCCACTAGATTGAATAATAATTTCACCCTTTTGGGTTAGTGCATTAGTCTTATCATGCTGTAAGTATACTGTCCAATAATTATTCTGTAAATCGTTATCTGGTCTATTTACAAGAGCAGATGTGTGTTCTCTAGTACATACATATGTTGCATTACCGTAATATAGAATATCATCTTGATTGTAAAGAGTTCCAGTTGCCCATTTACCTTCCCAACTAAATCCCGGAATCATTAATTCCCAATAAGACCAATTAGCTCCTGCAAATGTTAGTACTGCGCTGTCTGGAATAGTGCCACTCGGCGGAGCAGTTAACACAACTGTAGTTATATCACCGTCAGTACTAACAGACTGTACTGTTTGACCATAGGCAAACCCTTCGCCAATCACTGTCATGCCTACTGTAATTCCTCTAGGGTCAGTACTATCTAATGTGTCTAATTTAATAGTAGTACCAGTTGAGCCAGTTGATTCATAAACTGCATTTATTGTAAAACTACCCGGAGCTTGATTAGTACTGTCTGTAAGTGCAACATAGAGATCGCCGCCGTATGTTACAACACTACCAATTAAGTATTCGTCTGCACTAGACCAAGCACCTGATACATCATATGCTTTACTTATTATATCCCATTCTTCGCCCGCACCTGTATTAAACGAAGGCTTTTGATTAATGTTATTAATTGTTAAACTTTGATATAAGTAACCACCATATAGTACAACGTCACCTGGTTGGTAAATTACATCAGCAAGCCATACAGAGTCAAAATCAAGACCTGGCATCCAAAGTTCCCAGTAAGATGATGTAAACGTATCTTCTAATACGTTTGGTGCATTTTGTATCTGGGGAACATACCCAGAAGCGCCTGCATTATTGTCTTGGAATATACTTCTAATAGTTGCTAAAGATGGTTTTGATATAACTGTTGAAAAGTAAATGTTAAACAAAGCATAACCTAATGGGTTATTAGCAAGCACACCAGCAGGTGTTCTTGAATTATCATTCCACTCTGGAGCAAGAGTGCTGCCATCCCACAAGCTTGAATATTCAAACATTACAAAGTTAAGCAAATATGTATATTCTTTAGATGCAACTTTATAAGTTTCTGCTGTTGCAAGATTACCGTCACCGTATCCACTAATGTCAAATACGCTTGCTGCGATAGCTTCTTCCATTGCAAGATACAATGCACTTGTTGCCCAGTTAGCATCTAAGGCAGGATCATAAGATAGTGCCGCTGCTGATCCAGCTTTTGCTCCACTTACACCAAACAAATGCAGTGTATGGAATATGTGTTCGATTACTTCTGCTGCGTCATCGTCGCCATTGCCTGGCCGACTGCTGTTTGAATTTAAATACCAAACCATATCATTAACTGCATTACTATCTAAAAATGTTTGATATCCTGAATAACTTGGAATACCTGCATCTTCTAACCAATTAGGTGTATATGATGCTCCACTGCCGTACCCCATACGCTGTGCTGTTGGATATCCTGCATGTGCAGTACCTACATCACCTTTTAGTGTTGCAATTAAATTTTCTTGGGCTGGATCATCAATCCCTGCGCCATCTCTGTCTAAGAATAGCTGAACCATTCTTGCAACTTTATTTACAAACGTTTCTGGTATTAATCCTGCACCTTGTTCAGCTGCTACAACAATCTTAAGACCGTTAACTGTTAGACTTTTGTCAAATACTGCTCCATTAGTTGCATCTGCCGCTAATGCACTACTTGTATATACTCCAAGATTAGAATCATCTATGTATGCCGCTGCTGGTACGTGCCCTTCAATACATTTGTATACACTTGGGCCATACTTAACTATATCGTTTAATTTATATCTTACTTCTGTAGAGTCAACGGCTCTATCATCAAATAAGCCTCTCCACTGAATGCCTTCTTTAACAAGTTTCCATTTAACTAATGTACTATCAATACCAAAATAGTCTGCTTCTAAACCGTCAGTGTCAGTAGCTGCCGATGTGTGAGAAACTATACATTCGTAAGATGAACCACCGTATTGAGCAATATCTCCGATTCCGTAACTAGTTGATGTTGTCCATTCACTCTGCCATGTTTTAGATTCTGCGTACACATCCCACTTTACAATATCAGTATCTAATACTGAACCGCTAGTGTGCTGTGTATTACATTTATAAACAATACCACCAAAAATTGCAATATTATCTAAGCTATAAAATGTAAACTGCTGCCACGGACCTTTCCAAGTCTGTCCAGTCATCATTAAGTCCCACTTAGGAGTAACTGCACCTAAGTCAAGATAGAACGAATTTGATGTATGAGGTACTAAGCATACATATGCTTTACCTTCGTATTGAACAATTTGGTCCTTGTTGTAAGAAGTCTGATCTATCCATTCTCCTACCCAAGAAAAACGTAATCTACTGATTCTAAATTCTGACATTGTGCGGTTCCTTGATCCTATGTATTATAGTATATTTATGTGACTATCTGAGTTGCGTCATATGCATATGACTGATTGATTCTTACTACTAGTTCACCTTCGCTGTTTACATAGTAATACATGTTTTTGTTATCCCAACGGTATTGATCCCATTGTAAGTTGTCGTACGGCCTGCTGTGATCTGATTCAATACGACCGTCAAAAAAGTCAACTCCGTATTCAAATTCAGTAAAGTCGCCAGTGGCAGCACCTGGATTGTTAATTGTGATTGTGTCAACATCTTTAAGTTGATCAATCTTTGCAAAGAATAATGTGCCGTCTTCTGTTCTACGCAATGCGTAAAAGTATCTCGGCTGCCCTTCGCCTAATAGTTCAGTGATGCTAGGTGTTTGACCTACGTAATGTGTTGATGCCATCTTATATCTCCTTAAACAATTTCTACAGTACTTAAAATGCAGTCGATACTATTAGCAACATTTGAGCTTACATATAAGTTATTGTTTGGTGTTAAAATCAGTTTCTCGCCGCCGTTTAATACACGTAAACTAGTGTTCGGGGGGAGAATCATTTCTTTTGCGTAATATCCAGTGGAACTATCTGCGTCACGAAGTTGTACGTTAATAAGTACTACTCCTTCAGTTAGATTTGCTAAACTAAACCCAACCACCGTAATACGATTGTTATCGTTAGTGGCTAGCACTTCCACATCTGCTGTTCCAATTTGTGTTACTACTTTGTTTCTAAATGTAGTTGCCATTTTATTATCCTAATACTAATACTGTTGATAGTGCAATTTCTTCTGCATCGTTTCTTGTAATACCTGAAGCAGCACCAGCTACTGAAACCCAGTTAGTGCTATCCCAGATTTCAACACGATTGTCAGTAGTGTTAAATCGTACTTGTCCTGTTTCTGTAAATTCAAGCGGAGGTCGATCGCCACTTGCGCCTGTTGGTAGTACGATACCGTATGTTCCATCAAACTTAACATACCCGTTGTTAGTGTTTTCAAACAAAGTAATACTATTGTTTACTGTATTTGTTATTGTGTTTCCTTTAAAAGCAAAGTTATCAAACTTAACAGAACCAGTTCCGTTTGCTGATAATTGTAAATTCTTATTTCCGTTAGTAGTAGTTATAACATTTCCGTCTACACGAATATCATCTACATCTAGTCTAGGAGCAGTTAATTTCGTTGAATCTATTGTTGCTATAGTACTTCCTGCAACGATAAATCTAATTATATCATCATTTGTACCTTCAGCGTTTTCAGCAGTAACTTTAGTGTTACCATCTAAGTCTTCGACACCTTTAACGTTAATCCAGTTAGTTCCATTGTAACCTTCAAATCTATTTAAATCTGTGTTATATCGAAGTTGGCCTGAAGCTGCTGATGGCCGTTGTGCAGTTGTACCTGTTGGAAGTTTTACTGCTCCAGTTGCATTAATATTTAAAATATTACTGCCTGGGGCAATAGTAAAGTCTCCACTGGTTGTAATCGTTGAAGTATTAAATCCAAACGTGTCTATAACAATAGACCCTGAACCATTTGCTCTTAAATCTAGATTACTGTTTGCATTAGTTGTAGTGATAACATTATTATCAATTAAAATATCACCTGTTGTAATACTATCTGCTGTGATTAAACTTGTACTAGTAATATTTCCTACAGTAATTATACCGTCAACTGCTAAGTTATTTGTAATCTGTACATTGTTAGATGGTACAAAAATATTACCTGTGCCATTCGCTCTTAATTCTAAATTACTATTTGAATCAGTAGTAGTAACTGTGTTGCCTGAAATTTGTATTTCTTCAAACTGGATAATACTTGCACTAATAATAACTTCGCCAGTAACATCTAAATTACCTGTTAAATTAATATTACCAACTTGGTTAACATTTCCAGTATGTGTCATGTTACCGACAATATTAGTATTTTTTAAGTTTGTAACTGAATTAACTGTTAAGTCTTGGTCAATTACGACATTATTACTAGGAACAGATACATTACCTGTGCCGTTAGCTCTTAGTTCTAAATTACTATTACTTGCAGTTGTTTTAATAATGTTGTCATCGATTAAAATATCACCTGTGCTAAATCTATTAGCAGTAATGGTTCCGACACTATTAATGTCTCCTACAGTAATTGTACCAGTAACATATAAATCATTATTAATTGTAACATCGTTATTTGGTATAAGAATATTACCGAATGAAGTAGCACGTAATTCTAAATCACTATTACTCGCAGTTGTTGTGATAATATTATTTTCAATATTAATATTTTCAAATTGCGCCGCTGCCGATACTGTAAGGTTTCCTGTGATACCTATGTTGCCAGTTAAATCAATATTACCTGTTTGTACAACATTACCTGTTTGTGTAACATTACCTGCTAGCACTAATGTATTTAAATTTGATGTTCCAACTACTCGTAAATCTTCGTCTAGTAATACATCGTTACTAGGTACATATACTTTACCTGTACCGTTGGCACGCAGTTCTAAATTACTATTTGAGTCTGTTGTTTTAATATAGTTTTCTCGAATTACAATATTATCAAGATTAACTTCATTTACATATAAGTTATTCCATATTTTAGTTTCTTCGCCTAAACTATAAGTATCATTTACTTTAGGTGTAATGTTGCTGTCAATGCCTGCCACAATTTGTATTGTGTCTGAAGCTTCGTCACCAATTGTAATATTACCAGCAATGGTTACATTACCAGTAACATCTAAGTTACCATTTACATTTACATTTGAGTTTAAATTAATATTACCTGTAGCTGCTTCAAAGTTTGCATCTAATATTAGTGTCTCAACAGTGTTAGCACTAATTCTCCAATCACCAGTTTCTACTTTTGTGCCATCAACGAATGTAGTGTCGCTTCCAGTTACAAAGCTAACACCATTATCGGTATTGATTGTAAAATCATTAACAGCAAATGTTACGTTACCAGTATCTTGATTAACATAAAACAAGTCTCCAACTCTAAAGTCACCTTTATGGTCAACTGAGTTATATCGTACTTTTGCTCCATTAATTTCAACTACTTCATTTGCTTGTATTACTTCTAACGGTTCGTTAGTAACTTCTTTACCTGTACCAATGTATGCTAAGTTTTGACCAATAGCATATATAATCGTGCCAGGGCCGTTACCTACTAATCCAAAGTTGCCGTATACACTAGCACTACCGATCATTCTAACTTCTGCACCAAATGATCTTAAATCATAACTTGCTATGCTAGTCGCTGTTGCTCCTAAGCCGTTTGCAATACTTTGCGGAGTTAAATCAAATCCATTTAAATCTAAGTATCCGTTTACATAAACGTCAGCTCCGTCTACACTACTAATAGTGCCTGTAAGCACTGTAGAAGCGTCTGTACTAGTAATTGTTAGTGTATTGCCTTGTGCAAATGCGCCGCTTACACCAGCCAGTGTGAGCTTTGTTTTGCCCGTTCCGTACTTGCCGTCGTAACTATCATAAGCATGAAAGCCTCTGTTTGCAAAGTATGTAAACGAGTTTAACCACTCAACCCGCACACCGTTTGTTGCTGATATTGCATCAACACCGGGGGTAATAAATGTTGCACTATGAAATAACATAGACGCTTCTTTACTAACAGTAGTTGCGTATGCGCCGTCTATATATGCACCCTTGCCTGCATCACCTGCATTAAATCCTCTAGGATCTTCAACAGTAGTTGTACTACCTGAAGTAATTACTGTAATGTTTCTAATATACGGGCTGCGTGAAGTTACTACATAGTCTGTTGCAAAGCGGAATGCATAACCGTTATCTGGGAATGTTCTATTTCCGCCATTACAACTGAATATTAATCCTTCTAAAAATACCTCTGCACCATTAGCAGGAGCAGTTCCAGTATAAGTTACAGTAAGCACACCAGTAGCGTGATTATAAGTTGATCCGGTTATAGCAACATTAATTGACTTTGCATCATTAGTAATTCTGCCGCCACTTACATAAGCGTGTGCAAAAGGAGAAACACCTACATTTGTTGTAAGCGTGCCTGATGCTGCTCCACCACTTGCGATTGTAAAGTTGTTTCGTCCACTAAAGAAACCAGTTATTGTTACATCTTCGACAGTTGTTTCGCCGTTTAGCAAGAACGCATCTTTATAACGTGTTGCAGTTGTAGGTTGTATAGATACTCCGCGAATACCTTCACCCTTAACTGTAACTCCTGCAGGAATTGTTAATGGAAATATCTCTGTGTATACACTAGGAGAAACGTGTATAACGTCTCCTGCTGTTGCTGTACTTAATGCTTGTTTAATACTTGCAAAAGGATCTAGTACGTGTGTACCTGTATTAGTATCATCTCCGTTTTCAGAAACATATAGCATGTTGCCATTGCGGAATGTTAAATCAACGCCATCAACTGCTAAAGAATCTGAATTAATACTAGTTGCAACTAAATTGTTAACGTAAACGTCATTCCATTCTTTGCCGCCACCAGTTGGATCACTACCTAATGAATATGTATTTGTTGCTGCTGGAATAATATCTGAAGCAATTTCTGCATTAAAAATAACATTGTCTGTGGCTTGATCACCAATAACGATATTACCGTCTGCTGATATATTACCAGAAGCGTGTATGTTACCTGTTACATTTAAATCAGAGTGTACGTCTACTGTACCGGTTCCATTTGGACGTAATTCTAAATTGGCATTTGACGAGTTAGTAGTTATTGCATTGCCTTCAATGTCAATACTATCAATTCTAATTTTATTAAGGGCAACTACTGTATCTAATGTTGCTAAGTTTAAATACGCATTGGTACTACTGATTGTATTACCGACTATCGTAACTTCGCCAATGTCTGCTTGCGTATCAACAATAAGATCAACTGCTTTAGTTGTGCCTGAAACTTGTAATTCGTGTGTTGGAGAATTCGTATTGATACCGATTCGCTGTGAATTTACATCTAGATATAATAAGTCTGTCTCAAAAGCTAAATCTATTCCATTACGAATTAGATTCTCCTTCAAGAGCGGACCCGATATGCGACCTACAGCCATCTTTGCTCCTCAATACGGGGATCCTGTCCCTCTAGCCCAATTTTCAGTCTAATGACTCTTTGCCGGTTAACCACAGTTTGTTTATGTAAAACAATAGTCGCGCTTTACATAATAGTATTTATCGTAATGAAGTAATACTGCGGTGTTAGCCAAAGATTAGAGTGTATTCTAGCATAAGCTCTTCCATCTCAGCTGTTGAAATAGTTGCTGCACTACCAGCTGCTGAAATGTAAGTGTTGCCGTCCCAAGTTTCAAGAATTGTATTTTCGGTGTTCCATCTCGTTAGTCCAACTTCTGGAGAACTAGTTAATCTGCTTGCAATAGTACCAAACGGAATTGCAACAGCAGAGTTAACATTAAATACTGTTCGACCGTATCCAGTTTGTGCAATAGAAAGAGCACCAGCATTAGTATTTTGCACTTTATTATCATAAAAGTTAGTACTATATAGGTTTAGTTTACCTGAACCGTTTGCTGCTAAATCTAAATCACTATTTGAAACATTTGTATTAATAGTAGTACCTATGAATAAAATATCATCAACATCTAGGCCATGTATAGAAATCCCGTCAGCAGTTAAGCCGCCTACGGTTGCTGCTGCTATTTTAAAGTTAATAGTATCATTAGTCGGATGTGCTAACACACTAGATCTTCTATCACTTGAGTAAACGCCACCGAAGGACACGATGTTTGAATTACTATATGCTTCAAATAAATTATCTGTACTATTAAATCTCAATCCACTAGATACTATCTGGCGTTCAGTTGTGGTACCTAATGGAACAACTATTGCTCCAGTTGCATTAATAATTAAATTTTGTGTAGGTGCTAAATTAATATCTAATGCAGTAGTTTGTATTGTATCGTTATTAACTCTTAGGTCTTGTAGAAGAACTTCTGCATTAAATGATCGCAAATCTAAGTTACTGTTTGATGTAGTTGTGGTAATAATATTATCATAGAATTTAATATCCGAACTTAATAAAAATTCTTCTGCTGCTAACGCTAGTGTTATATTAATATCTTTTGAAGATAATGTTCCTAATGATACATCATTAATAATAGTTACATCGTTTGATGGTATTGTAAGTATGCCTGTGCCATTTGCTCGTAGTTCTAAATTAGCATTACTATTTGTTGTTTCAACAACGTTGTCATTAAATAATATATCATCAAATTGTATTTCACTTTTAATATTAGAAGTGCTTACAGTTACATTACCAATAACATTTAAATTACCAGTTTGATTTCTATTTCCAGTTTGTGTAATAGTTCCAACTACATTTAAGTTGTCAATATCAGTATTTCTATTAACTGTTAAGTTTTGATCCATAACTACATCAGATGTTGTCATAGTTATATTTTGAGTAGCACGTAGTTCTAAATTTGTATTTAAGGTGCTAGTAGAAATAAAGTTATCATCTATTTGAATATTATTAGTTGTGGTAATAATATCGTTTAATCCAGCATCTGCGGTAACTATAATATCATTAGCTATTATCGATGCAGCAGATAAATCATTTGATACTCTAACATCATTAGACGGCATTGATACTCTACCAGTACCGGCTGCTTGCAATCTTAAATCTGCTCTGTAGTAATCGCCTGCAAATATTTGACTGTTATATTTTCCAGGTGTAGCATATTCGTCCTCTAAAAGTGCATTTACTATCGGAGCAAGAAACGCATCGTATATGGTATTATTAGTAGTACCATTTGCAACATATTGTAGCCAAGCTAATGAATCAGCTGATGTAAGTGTGCCACTGCTGTTTACGTCAATATAAGAATTGGCATACGGTGCAGAAGTGCCATTAGCAAGATAGGCAATTAATGTTTTTTCAGTTGCTCCTGCATAATCGTCAACTGTTGCACCGCCTATCATTGCTGAAACAATTTGAGGTATTGATAATGCTCCATACGGATCTGACGGATTCAAGCGTAGGTCTTCTCTAATGTTTTGTAAAACATTATCATTAACGTTAAAGTTAGCAATATTAAAGTCGCTATTAACTGTTAAATTTCCTGTAAGTTCAGTGTTGCCTGTTTGTAAAATGTTACCTGTTTGTACTGTATTACTAGTTTGTGTTGTATTTCCAGTTACATTGACTTGTACAGGAGTTATAGTTTCTACTAATCCAATATCTTCAATAAACGAAATATTATCCCATTCTACAACTGTGTCTACTGCACGAAAAATAATATCAATTGCTGTAGTTGTAGGCACAACTGCTGCTGTTACTACTTGGTTATTAGTAAGTCCGGTACTTTGGTCCCACTCAAATAATGTACCAACGCCTGATTCGAATACTCTTAAATAAAATGCATTACTGTTTGAAACATTTTTAAATGCTGCTGAAAAGTTATATGTTTTACCGATCTCTACTGTTAGTTCTTGTGCTACGTTTTGTGCTGCACCAGTAGCAGTAATGCGTAAATTTCCAGCAACAGCAGCCACCGAGCCGCCGCCTGTTAAACTCCAGCTTGCTATATTTGAATCAAATGTTCCGTTGGCTACAAGATCCGATCCGTACTCATAAGCTATAGTGCTATTTTTAAATGTAGATATTTTACCTACAGTAAGATCGTTATCAATATCTAAACTTTCAAGTATATTAACAACACCTGTTCCATTAGCTCGTAATTCTAAATCAGCGTTACTTGAATCACTAGTAATATAATTTTCATTACTAGTAATATCACCTGCTTGCATTTTGCCTAAATAAACATTAGACCAAAATTTATCTAGTTTTCCTAAATTATGTACAAGTGTACGGTGAGGATTAAAATTTTGTTCGAAGTTAACATTAAAGTCAAGACTGTCAGCCTCTTGATCTCCTGATATATTTAAGGCACCACCAAAGCTAAAATTATCTCTAACAAAAAGGTTCTGACTTATAGCTGTATTATCTTTAAGATTAATAACATTGGTACCGCCTACAAAATTTAAGTCGCCCGATAGTGATCTAATTCCATTATTAACAATCTCAATATTTCCAGTAGTAACTATATTGCCATTTAGTTTTGTTGCTGTTTCTCCGCTATTAATTATTAATCCACTTAGAGCTTCAATAGAGCCAGTATCAATATCAATACTAGTGTTTCCTGTTTGTAAATCAACAAAGAAGTTATCACCAATTCTAAAATTACCTTGCTGATCAGTTGAGACATAATGTATCTTGCCGTTATTTAATTCTACAGTTTCATTTGCTTGAATAACATCTGCTTCGTTATTATCAGTGCTTGCACCTGCTCCAATGTATGCAAAATTGTGTTGTACTAAGTACATTAATGTGTCTGCACCATCTGCAACAGCGCCATATGTTCCGTATACGTTTGCTGATCCAATTGATCTTAATTCGGCGCCATAGTTAACTGTACTGCCGTCGGGTGATACTTTGCCGTTAGAACCGTTAAACGCATGTAACCCTCTGTTTGCAAAATATGTAAAACTATTAAGCCATTCTACTCTAACGCCATTTGTCATGTTAATAACGTCGGCACCAGGTGATATAAATGTACAACTATGGAATAACATTGTTGATAACGTACTTGCTGAATTAAGTTCATTCCCGTCAATCCAAGCGCCGCGTCCAGCATCAGTTCCGCCGGGTGTTGTTGGTTGAGTTAATACTGTAATGTCTTGTATGTACGGCGAACGTTCACTTATAATTGCGTTAGGGGCAAATCTAAATGCATAACCTGTATTAGTGCCACTGTTATAATAAAAATTCTTAATTGTTAATTTAGATACTGTACTATTATT
>Ga0209302_10000103_pt1 | contig 56163 bp, 57 predicted proteins | sample ArcOceMetagenome_2_FD_187445 | JGI IMG/M metagenome (GOLD analysis project Ga0209302, IMG submission 187445) | Marine eukaryotic phytoplankton communities from Arctic Ocean - Arctic Ocean ARC135M Metagenome (SPAdes) (version 2) | ecosystem: Environmental > Aquatic > Marine > Oceanic | place...
CTTGAGCAGAAATCCCAAATTCAGGTCTTGCATTCAATAAACGAGGGGTCTTAAAGGCATATTCTTCATTAAACGCACCTTAGGATTTAGATTATTGTTCATGCATGACGTGATACATACATTTATTGTATAATCACATTACATTTAGTAAACTAATCTTATAACTAATTATTTATTATTATTTGACTAGTAATAGCCACTATTATGCTTTATAATTTTATCTAATTAGTATGCAATTTTTTTATTAAATATTACGTAATATTTTTTAGTTTAAATCTTTTGTACTTTATTTAAAAACAAAAATTATTTATGTTTAATTTTTTTGACATTTCAAGTAAACAATTAAAACAGTTTGACAAACAAATTTCTAAAATTAATTTTTTAGAAAGTGAATTTAGTAAGTTAAGTGAAGGAGAGATAAAAGAACGTGTAAATCAACTAATTTTGAAATATCAAATTACTCAAAATTTTGATGATATCTTAGTAGAAAGTTTTGCGCTAACACGCGAAGCAGCGAAACGTACATTAGGTTTACGCCATTTTGATACGCAATTATTAGGGGGTATTATTTTACATCAGGGTAAAATTGCGGAAATGAAGACTGGTGAAGGTAAAACTTTAGCTGCTACATTATCCGTTGTTTTAAATGCCTTGTCTTTAAAAGGTGTTCACGTTGTAACAGTTAATGATTATTTAGCAAAGCGTGACAAGCAAACTATGGGCCAAATTTACCGTTATTTAGGTCTCTCTGTCGGCTTAATTCAAGAAAATATGGGTTCGGATGAGCGTCGTAAAAACTATGCAGCCGATATTACTTATGTCACAAATAGTGAATTGGCTTTTGATTATCTTCGTGATAATATGGTTAAGCTAGTTAATGATTTTGTTTTGCGTGATTTCAATTATTGTATTATCGACGAAGTTGATTCTATTTTAATTGATGAAGCACGCACCCCACTCATTATATCTGGTAATCTAAACACACCAATTGAAAAGTATGTTATTGCTGATGAAATATGTAACTATCTTAAATTTAAAACGCATTATTTGGTTGATGAAAAAGCAAAAAACATTACATTAACGAATCAAGGCATTACTCAAGTCCAACGTCTCTTAGACGTTCCTAACTTGTATGATGTCAATGATCCCTGGATTCCGTATTTAAATAATGCACTTAAAGCAAAAAACTTATTTATTAAAGATGTAAATTATATTGTAAAAGATAATGAAATTATTATAGTTGATGAATTTTCAGGTCGAATTATGGCTGATCGAAGGTGGGGAGAAGGTCTGCATCAAGCGGTTGAAGCTAAAGAAAATGTTCCGATTAAAAAAGGATCAGAAACTTTAGGTTCTGTTACTTATCAAAATTTTTTTCTCGCATATCCTAAATTTGCAGGTATGACTGGAACAGCAAAAACTGCCGAAGCAGAATTTGAATCTATTTATAAATCTTCTGTAGTAGTTATCCCAACTTCAAAAAAAATGGTAAGAAATGATTTACCTGATTATGTCTTTAAAGATGATTATAGTCGATGGAAAGCTCTTGCTAGTTTTGTTGAAGAAACTAATAAAATTGGTCGTCCCATTTTAATTGGAACAACTACGATTGAAAGATCAGAAATCATTTCCACATTATTAAGTGATCTTCAAATCAGTCATCGTTTATTGAATGCAAAACCTGAAAATGTAAAGCGTGAATCTGAGATTGTTGCTCAAGCAGGTCGAAAATATGCTGTTACGGTATCAACAAATATGGCTGGTCGTGGTACGGATATTTTATTAGGTGGTAATCCTGATTTTCAAACTCGTCAACAAATTTTTTTCTTTATTAAAAATTTCAAAAAATCTAAAATTTATTTATCTTCAATCAAAAAAATCTGTTTAGGGCTATCATCTACTAATTTAAAGTCTTTAACAACAAATTTATTTTTATGCCAATTTGAATTAGCTCTAATTTATCGAAAGTTTTTAAGATTTCTAAGGACAGAAAATATTTCATATGGTTTTTTTTTAGATACTTTGAGTATTCTCAATTCTTGTACAGAAAAAGATTTAGAGCTGTTAATAATTAATCTAAAAGAAAATGGTTATGTAAATAAAAAGAGTTTAATTCAATTGTATTTTGATTTTATTTATGATCATTTCTATAAAAAAAATAAATTAAAATCTGAATCTGAAAAAAGATTTGTTAAGTATGTTGGTGGGTTGTATGTGATTGGAACTGAAAGACATGAATCTCGGCGTATTGACAATCAATTACGTGGTCGTGCTGGGCGACAAGGTGATCCAGGAACATCAAAGTTTTTTGTTAGTATTGATGATAATTTATTTCGTATTTTTGGTGAGAAACAATTAAAGTCGAGGCTTGCAACACTTTATACCAGTGATGAGAGGCCTTTAGAGTCAGAATTTTTCAGCAAAACTTTGGAATCCTGTCAAAAAAAAGTTGAGGATCTTTATTATGATTCACGAAAACGTTTATTTGATTATGATGAAGTTGTTAACTTTCAGCGTCGTGCCATTTATAGAGAACGAAAAGCTTTGCTAAAAAATCTTACTATAAGGCCAGAAGTAATTACTTATGGTGAGGATTTAATTGTAATGTTGGCGCAAGAGTTAAAATTTTTGAATTTAGCTTCTGAAAAAGTAAGTTTTAATACTCTTAACAATGAAATTTCGTACCTATTAGGCATTAACTATCTAATATTAGATTATAAAGAATGTTCTTTATTAACGTTAAATCAAGTTACCATGTTACTTCTTGAACAGTTTTGGTTGACTTATGATTTAAAAGAAGCTGAGTTTGATTCTATAACACCTTATTTAATACGTTTAGTTGAAAAAACAGTAGTTCTAAACCGGATTGATTTGGCATGGAAGCTCCATTTACAAAAAGCAGAACTTCTACGTGAAACTATTGGGTGGCGTGGATATGGTCAATTAGACCCTTTACAAGAATATAAAAATGAAGGATTTAATTTATTCATTGAAACAATTCGTGAAATAAAATATAATTCGATTTATGATATATTAAAAGCCCAATCAATACTTTAAAGTAAAGGCTTTTGTAATTTTATTTAAATAACAAAGGATTTTTTCAATGACTAAAAGACCATTAGGTGGTACAAATCGAAAGGCACTTCGTGTTTCCGGCTTTCGAGCACGTATGAAGACAAACGCGGGAAGAAAAATTATTTGTGCTCGGCGTAAAAAAGGTCGTAAAAACTTAACGATCTAATTTTTTAATAATTTTAAAAGTGCTTAATTTAGTTATATGGTATTCAGTGACGAATTAAACTTATTATTAAAAGCACGTTATCCAATTATATATGTTTCAAGTTTTGAAGAAGATCGGCTTGAATACACGATTCGAAAAGCAATTAAAGCAAATAGTAATAAAGCAATTTATAGTTGGGATTTTGTTGATGGATATAAAACAAATTCAAGTAACCCTCGTTTTGCTTCTAAAAATCCCTTACAAGCATTAGATTTAGTTGAAAAGTTAACTGAAGATACACCAGCTATATTTATCTTAAAGGACTTTAATAAATTTTTATTAGATATTGCCGTTTCGCGAAAATTACGTAATTTATTAAGTCTTCTCAAAACGCAACCAAAAACATTAATTATTTTAGCGACTGAAATTCAAATACCTAAAGACCTAGCTGAAATCGTTACAATTCTAGAATTTACTTTGCCGACAAGTAAGGAAATAAAATTTGAATTAATTCGTTTATTTAAATCCTTAAATAAGGAAATAGAAGATGAATTTTTTGAATTGTTAATAAGTTCATGCCAAGGTTTATCAATTGAAAAGATCAGGCGTGCATTATCAAAATCAATAGCAAAATATGGTTCAATAAATAATGATACTATAAATTTTATTTTAAAAGAAAAACGACAATTAATCAGTCAAACACAATTGTTAGAATTTATAGAACCTACAAATGTGCTTAAAGATATTGGTGGTCTTGAAATTTTAAAAGAATGGTTAGCTATTCGAAAAAACTCTTTTACAGAAAAAGCTAAATTATATGGTTTGCCAGCTCCGCGTGGTCTCTTGTTAACGGGTGTGCAAGGTACTGGAAAATCTTTAACTGCTAAAGCAATTGCAAATGAATGGAAACTGCCACTTTTAAGGTTAGATATTGGTCGTCTTTTTGGTGGTCTTGTTGGGGAATCTGAAGATCGAGTACGTCAAATGATTATTTTAGCGGAGGCTTTAGCACCTTGTGTTCTTTGGGTTGATGAAATTGATAAAGCCTTTGCTGATGGTCAAAAAACAGGTGACAATGGTACAACGAATCGTGTCTTAGCTACTTTTATAACTTGGCTTTCGGAAAAACAGTCAAATGTGTTTGTTGTTGCAACCGCAAATAATTTTTTTGCATTACCTCTAGAGCTAGTACGTAAAGGTAGGTTCGATGAAATTTTTTTTGTTAGTTTGCCTACTCTTTTGGAACGTAAGCAAATTTTTCAAGTTTTTTTAAATCGGTTTCGTCCTAAAACAGAAACTGTTTTTGATTTCAATGAATTAGGTGAAAATTCTTTTGGATTCTCAGGTGCCGAAATTGAGCAAGCAATAATTGATGCGATGCATATTGGTTTTAATGAAAAAAGAGAATTTACAAATGTAGATATTTTATTTGCTTTAAAACAAATTATTCCTCTTTCACAGATTGATTTGGTTCGCTCAAAAAAACTTCAAAATTTAGCATTATCAGGTCGTATTCGTCTAGCCTCAGAAAGTACTACTGGGTAATAACTAGGAATTATTTTAATGAAAATAAAAATTTTACGTACTTTTGCACAATTAAATATTGCAATTCTATTGCTATTATTTATTGCAGGCTTTAGTATTATTGGTACAATTATTGAGCAGGATCAAAACATTGATTATTACAAATTAAATTACTCAAACTATTATTTATTTGGTAATCTCGTCGCTTGGAAATTTCTTTTAAGTCTAGGTTTAGATCATGTTTATAGAACATGGTGGTTTGTCATTTTACTTTTTTTATTCGCGACATGTTTAATTAGTTGTACATTTACGCAACAATTTCCTGTTTTAAAATTTGCACGTCGTTGTAATTTTAAATTAAATTTAAAAGAATTTAAGCGGTATGATTATTATACGAGTTTAAAAAAAAAATTTTTTGTAAAAATTTTAAATGATTTTAAAAATCGAAAATATAATATTTATCACCAACAGACAACTTTATATTCTTATAGGGGCATTCTTGGTCGCTTTGCACCAATTATTGTTCACATTGCAATGTTACTGGTTTTAACAGGAAATACAATTGCTGCCTTTGGAAGTTTTAATGCACAAGAGTTAATCGCGAGGGGTGAAATCTTTCAAATTCAAAATGTAATTGCAAAAAGTTTTTTTGCAAAAATTCCTGAATACCCTATTCGTATTAATGATTTTTGGATCGATTATGGTTTAAATAACAATATTAAGCAATTCTATTCTGATTTATCAGTTTTATCAGAAAACGGTAAGGAAGTCATGCATAAAACTATTTCTGTTAATTTTCCTTTACGTTTCCATAATTTAACATTTTATCAAACTGATTGGAATGCTATTGGGTTACGGGTAAAGGCAGATACGGAAATATATCAATTACCTCTTAATTCATTATCGAATGCTAAAAATATTTGGGTGACTTGGATTCCTTTTTTTTCCGCAGATATTGATGGTATAACTTTTATAACAAGCACACTGAATGGTAAATTTTCTTTATACACTAATGGTGTCTTGCTAGGTAATTTTAATATTGGAGATAAAATTTTTCAATTAGGTGGGTTGACCATATTTGAAGTTATGACTGAAACTGGGTTACAAATTAAATCAGATCCTGGTATCCCATTAATTTATTTAGGTTTTGTTATTCTAATGTTGAGCAGTCTTATTAGCTACTTTTCTTTCACGCAATTTTGGTTATCCAAAAAATCACAAAATTTTTTAATTGGAGCAACTGCTAACAGAGCTAAATTAGACTTACGTTTTGAATTTTTAAGTTTAATATTACCATATCTATAAAAATAACCTTATGTTTTTTAATGATGGTCAACGAATCGATTCGGAAAATAATAAAAATATCCTATAACTAGTTAGAAAAGCTAAATGACTCAGATATTTAACAAAGTTCATTACACTGAGTTGCTAAAAGATTATCGAAGTCTATAGACTAAAAATAGTTTTTCATATAAAAAAGATGAAATATACCATAGTGAACTAGTATTTTACTGAGTAATCCCCGAGAATCAGATCATTTAGAATTAGAGGCAGGATTCTATTTTTTCAATTAAGAAATATATATAACTAATGAAATTAATTCTCTTTTAGGGGTATTTCAATTTTTTCAGATGCAAAGAGAAGATAGGAAGATCCCAAAGGATTTTTAAAATAATTTTGAATGATTAGCTACCTTTCTTATTAGATTCGAAATCAGGCTAGTTTCTTACTGACAGAAGATATTTCTGGTCTCTACGAGGATTGAAAATCTGAGTCTGGGCTTGAAGAAGTTTGTGCAATCAATGAATTGCAATTTCGAGTTTTTGGCAAAAAACTCCTCTGCACATAGGGAAATATTCGAAGTAATAAATGATAAAGCTAGAATTTGATAATATGATATTTTTTAATTTAAAGTTAAACTGATGGTTTTGGTTTGCGTGAGTTTATAGTCTGATTTTTAATTGACATCAAAAGGTATTATAGGATACATTAGGTTTTATATGATTTGGGGTGTCGCCAAGTGGTAAGGCAGCGGACTTTGACTCCGCCATTCGCAGGTTCGAATCCTTCCACCCCAGTAATTATCTTTTGTTTAGTAAAACACTTGTTAAATGCTAATCTAAATAAATTATAGTATAAATTCATGATGTTTTATTGGGCTAGGAGGGAATCGAACCCCCGACACCGTGGTTCGTAGCCACGCGCTCTAGTCCACTGAGCTACAAGCCCTTCACTCACATATTAGTTAATTTAGTTCAGACTGTCAATATCTTAATCTATTTTAAAAACTTTAAGGCTTGAATATTCAAATCTAACGAGCTATAATCAGTTGAGTACTTGTTGGGTATTAATATAAAAGAGAATTTTTCGATGTAACTATAGTTTTTAAAAGTCTTTCGTGGCTTTGTTCGTTTTTTCAGATAATTTTTTGGGTTTTAATTTTCACATCTAAAAAAACAAGCCTCTTAGAGTTAAAGAAAAGTATTTAAAAAAATTAACTATATGTTTAGCAATGGTTTCTGGAATTTGTACTAATTTTGAATTTTTTTAATAATTTTTTTTAAAAAATTATATGTTTATTCTAATCATTTTAAACTTAAATAAAGGAAAATATTAAAAATAATGGGCAATTGGTTTATACAAAACTTTATGGGAATTGTTGGTTTCATACGTAACATGTTAGAAAGTTTATCTAACAATGTAGAGTTGAAGATTTGGAAAAATAGACAAAAAATTATTTTTGTCGGTATTTGCTATTGTATTGGTTATCCTATTTGTAAACTTGTAACTGGTGGTTTAGAATCCTTAAAATCGCCATCTGGTGAAATGAGTTTGCCTTATATAATTGAAATTGTCTTAATTGTATTTTTAGCTTTTAGTGAATTTTATCTTCGTCGTAAAAATTTACTTTCTAACTCAGTAAGTATTGGTACTCGTTTATTTACTTTATTTGCCTATTTTTGGTCTTGGGTTGAATTGAGTTTGACTTATTTTGATTATGTTATTAATGTCTACTCTAGTATTTTTGACCCAAATCAGCTTGAACAAATTGTTACATTTGTTTTACCCATTTTTCAATTTTATATGGGGTTACCTGGTTTAAAAATTGGAATCGTAGGGTATTCGGCGTTTTTCTTATTCTTTTTTGGTATTGGTCGAAATAAGGATACCTTTCAATTTTTTACACGTTATCATTATGTCCAAGCAGTTTTATTCTCGGCTTTATTTGGTTTTCAAAGCCATCTCTTTAACATTTATGTTCGATTAAATTTAGCATCTTCTGAGGTCATTAATTATATTGGGGCGACATTCTATTCACTTGGCTTATTAATTTTAGTTTACAGTTTTTGTAGTGTTATTCTTGGAGTTGAAACAAATTTTCCTTTCATGCATGATGCTATTCAATATCATACTGGTCGAAAAGAAAATGAAGGAATTGATCCGTTAGATATTTAATTCAGAATCTAAAATACCTTAACTATATAAATTGTATAGTTAAGGTATTTTATCTTTATAACATCCTTTATATATCAAGTTAAAGATGTACTCTTTTTTACTCCCCAGGTTGGACTTGAACCAACGACCATTCGGTTAACAGCCGAACGCTCTACCACTGAGCTACTGAGGATAATTCATTCATTCCAGAGGAATATTATGATGAATTCAGAATAATGTCAATTAGAAATGGTTAAAAAATTTTAATTTTTTAATTTGGAAAAATTATTTATTTATTTTATATCTTTGATGGTAAACTATTAATTAGGGCCCCATAAATAATTTCTTATTTTAATATCCCTCAAAAGTAAAAATAATGACGTACCCCTTAGGAGGAATTCATGTCTCAATCTGTATCAGAACGTACACGAATTAAAAGCGAACGTTACGAATCTGGTGTAATCCCATATGCAAAAATGGGTTACTGGGATGCTACATACACTGTAAAAGCAACTGATGTTCTTGCTTTATTTCGTATCACACCCCAGCCAGGTGTAGATCCTGTAGAAGCAACTGCAGCAGTAGCTGGTGAGTCTTCAACTGCAACATGGACTGTTGTATGGACAGATCTTTTAACAGCTTGTGATATCTACCGTGCTAAAGCATACCGTGTAGATCCAGTTCCAAATTCGCCTGAACAATTCTTTGGTTATATTGCTTATGAAATCGACTTATTTGAAGAAGGTTCTTTAGCTAACTTAACTGCATCAATTATTGGTAACGTTTTTGGTTTCAAGGCTGTTAAAGCACTTCGTTTAGAAGATATGCGTATCCCATTTGCATACCTTAAAACATTCCAAGGACCTGCAACTGGTGTAATTGTAGAGCGTGAGCGTTTAAATTGTTTTGGTCGTCCATTATTAGGTGCTACAGTTAAGCCTAAGTTAGGTCTTTCTGGTCGTAACTATGGTCGTGTAGTATTTGAAGGTCTTAAAGGTGGTCTTGATTTCTTAAAGGATGATGAGAATATTAACTCTCAACCATTTATGCGTTGGCGTGAGCGCTTCCTTTACGTTCAGGAAGGTATTACTCGTGCCTCAGCAGCAACTGGTGAAGTAAAAGGTTCATACCTTAACATGACTGCAGCTACCATGGAAGACGTTTATGAGCGTGGAGAATACGCTAAAGAGCTTGGTACTATTGTTGTTATGATTGATTTAGTTATGGGCTATACAGCTATTCAATCTGCCGCAATTTGGGCACGTAAAAATGATATGGTTCTTCACCTTCACCGTGCAGGTAACTCGACTTATGCACGTCAAAAAAATCATGGTATTAATTTCCGTGTTATTTGTAAGTGGATGCGTATGGCAGGTGTTGATCATATTCATGCAGGTACTGTTGTAGGTAAATTAGAGGGTGATCCTTTAATGGTTAAAGGTTTCTATAACACATTACTTGATGTTTCAACAGATATTAACTTACCACAAGGTTTATTCTTTGCTCAAGATTGGGCTTCATTACGTAAATGTTTACCAGTAGCTTCTGGTGGTATTCATTGTGGTCAATTACACCAACTTGTTAGTTATCTTGGTGATGATGTAGTTTTACAATTTGGTGGTGGTACAATTGGTCATCCAGATGGTATCCAAGCTGGTGCAACCGCAAATCGTGTTGCTCTTGAAGCAATGATTATGGCACGTAACGAAGGTCGTGACTATTTAGCAGAAGGTCCAGAAATTCTTCAAGCTGCTGCTAAAATGTGTGGTCCATTACAAACAGCATTAGATCTATGGAAAGGTATTTCATTTAATTACACTTCTACAGATACACCTGACTTTGCAGTAACTCCAACTGCAAACGTATAACGTATATTTATTTATAATTAAAATAAGGAGTTTTGAATAGTGAGACTTACACAAGGTACTTTTTCATTTTTACCAGATTTAACTGACGAGCAAATTAAAAAGCAAGTTGAGTATTGCATTAGTAAAGGTTGGGCAGTTAATGTTGAGTGGACAGATGATCCACATCCACGTAATGTTTATTGGGAACTTTGGGGTTTACCACTTTTTGATGTTAAAGATCCAGCAGCAGTAATGTTTGAGATTCAAGAATGTCGTAAAGCAAACGTTACAGGATACATTAAAGTTCAAGGTTTTGATGCATCAAAAGGTTGTGAAAGTTGCGTTCATTCATTTATTATCCAACGTCCTTCGTATGAGCCTGGTTTTTACATCCAGCGTACTGAGTCTGAAGGTCGTATGGTACGTTATACTGTTCAATCTTATGCGGTTCAAGCTAAGCCATCTGGTGAACGTTATTAAGGTTAATTGACGAGGTATCTGATCTTTTTAGCTTAACCATATTGCTGATTTATCAGCTATATAGTTAAGCTTTGAATAATAAACTTATAACGTTAAGGCAACTGGGAGAGAACCTCACCAGCTGCTAATAAATCTAAAGATTGTTAAATATTAACTCAATTGCAGTATCTTTCCTTCGTTCTAGAGAGGGTGTCACTAATATCGACTTTGGTACAATTAAATTGAAAAAGGGGCGACCAATAATTGAATCTAGTATGAACCCAAAAAGAAGATATGTGGTTTTTTTTCTTTTAGTGAATTTATTTTTGCTTTAAAACTTGAAAGTCCCTTTTTAAAACCCATATATTGTTAAAATTGTTAAAAATTAAAGAAGTTTATATTAATTAATCTTAATTATAGTGCTGGTAATAAAAACCGTATAATAAAAATTTATAAAAAAAATTGCTATATGCAATACTTTTTATATCTGTTAAAGTGTCGATTATTGGTTACCAATAATTTACCCAATAATCTTTAAAAAAATAATTTAACAAAGCTAAACTAACAAGAATTAATGTCCACACTATTTCTAAAAACCCACGTTTTTTAAAATGGCTAAGAGAGAAGACGAAAAATTATGCTCTAAAGTACCCTTAAAATGTTCTAGGTATTTTTCAAAAAACAGTCCGTTGAACCATAAAAAAGTGTCGACGTATACTTTTTTTGAAAAAAATACCTTGAAAAGTTTATACTTAAAAAATATGGCAAAATTAGAACAAATCAGTTTAAATAGTTTGTACTTATAGCACGTAACAAAGTATTATAATTCCATATCTATTTACTGACTATTTTCTCATAAAGAATGAAACCATCGGAAATATTAAAAGTGGTTAAATTTTCAATATCTATATAGTCATTATGCAACACAAGTTTAAATTTAGAATCTATTAATCCAAATTGATAGAACTCCTGAGTTAATTCAATAAAGATTCGCTTAATATCACGAATTCGTTTATTTGATCTTGGAATTGAAATGTCTTCTTACAGGGCTGATATACTAGGTTCAATAAGGCTTAATAGACTAGTTTGGTTCATACTAGCCTTATAGTGGGAAATGCGTAAATTGCGTATAGGTGGTTTTTTTTACAAATTTTTTGGCTGTTTTTTATTATTAGTACTATAGTTAAAACTAATATAAATTTCTTCAATTTTAAACAATTTATGAGTTTTAAACAACGACTTTCAAATTTTAAAGCAAATCCTATTAATAGAGTAAGAAATAAGAAATTAAATATTAAGAATAGTGTGCGAAATTTTAAAAAAGAGTTTCGTGAGGTCAAAAGTAGACCAATATCAAAAAAAATCCTTTTTGTTGGGTTTTTCGATTATTTTTGTATTAACAATGCTTATTTCATAGTCAGCTAATGTATTTTATTTTCCTTACGACAAATCGTATGATCCTAAGCCGTTACGGGTTTTATCAACAAGTAATTCACTTACCATTAAAAAGCTGACTACTGTAATTACTGTATCATTTACCTCACATTTCCTCGCGGGAGGCGTAATTGGTTTAATATGTGCTGTTACCAGTTTTTCATTTTTTGTTCTTGATAAGGCTTGTTGGCCTGACGACATTTTTGATCAATATCCAAAGGTTTGTAAGATAAGAAATACAAACGCTTTTCTTAACTAATTTCAGCTTTTATATCTGACTTTGACTTTTAAAGTATTACGGTTGGGGGGACTTGAACCCCCACAAGAAATCTTACTAGAACCTAAATCTAGCGCGTCTACCAATTCCGCCACAACCGTCTTTTTTGAGAATAAAAGTAATATTTCAATGGTTTAATACAATAAATATTAAATTAAGTGTCACCAGATATATTAGCAGTTTATTTTAATTTTGTCTACTTTAAAATAGCATCTACTCTAATTTTCCTGTTTATTTATTTCTGTTTCAGTTGTATAAACAAAGCTTGTTGTTTTACCTTTTAAGCATGAGTGAGCTAATGATAATGCTCGCTTTGCTTGTTTGTTTGCTTTATTGATCCAAGTTGCTCGTCGTGAATTTTTTTTTGAACGTGATGTTCTTTTTTTTGGTACTGCCATTTTTATTAACTAAATTTTTGTTTGTAATATCATTAAATTATACATTAATTATAACAAAATTTAATTAAGAGATAAAGTGATTAAATTTTGTTATTTTTAATATCAACGAATTATATTACTTAATATTTTAATAAAATCATATTTATCTTTTGTTTTTTTTAGTAAAGTGCTAAATTTTAAGACGTACGTATTTTAGAATTTATTTGTTTATTTATCGATTTAAAGTATAAAGTAATTATAGTAGGCGCATATGTATGCTCATTTATTAACAAACTTTAAATTTAATATGACTTTATGGATTAATTTATTAACAAGCATAAGCTTCGCAAATGGGATTTATTTAATTCTACTTGAAACTATGGTTTGTTATTGGATTTCACTAAAATATCCTCAATTACTTATTCTTAAAAATTTATGTTGGGTTGGAATTTTATCTTCAAATTTATTATTATTTATTGTATTAGGGTTACGCTGGATAATATCAGGGTATTTTCCTTTAAGTAACTTATATGAATCACTTTTATTTTTAGATTGGTGTCTTTTATTTATTCTAATAATTGTTGAGGCAAAAACAAAAACTAAATTAATTGGTGCCATTATTTTACCAATAACACTTTTAATTATAAGTTTCGCTACCTTGATTTTACCTCGCCCTATGCAGACTGCAGCGCCTTTAGTTCCTGCATTACAATCAAATTGGCTAATGATGCATGTAAGTATGATGATGCTAAGTTATGCCACATTAATTTTAGGTTCTTTATTATCTTTATTATTCTTAGGTTTAGCTAATAGTAATAAGTTTAATGTGCTTGATGAAAAAACTTTTTCAAATAAGTATCAATTACTTGAAAATATTGATAATTGGAGTTATCGAACAATTGGTTTAGGTTTTCCATTTTTGACTATTGGTATTATAGCTGGGGCTGTATGGGCGAATGAAGCTTGGGGATCATATTGGAGTTGGGATCCCAAAGAGACATGGGCATTAATTACATGGCTTGTTTTTGCAGCGTACATTCATGCACGATTAACGCAAGGTTGGATTGGAAAAAAAGCAGCTTGGCTTGGTTCTTTAGGGTTTTTTGTTGTTTGGATTTGCTATTTAGGGGTTAATTTCTTAGGCCAAGGATTACATAGTTATGGTTTCTTAAATTAGCCATTTTTTGCTGTTTGGGGAAAAATTATTACTAGTCTGTAGATTAAATATCAATTTAAAATATTTTACTATTTTTATAATTTAGTCTAAATTTAATCAAATGAAATTTATTTTGTGCATTTAATATTTAAGTTAATTATAATGATAAGTAACAGAAACAATCTGGAAAAAAAAATTATTACAAAGGAATCTAAAAAATGACTGCAACTTTAGAAAGACGCGAAAGTATCAGCGTATGGGAGCGTTTCTGCTCTTGGATTACATCAACTGAAAACCGTTTATACATCGGTTGGTTTGGTGTATTAATGATCCCTTGTTTACTGACTGCAACTTCTTGCTATATTATCGCATTTATCGCTGCTCCACCAGTAGATATTGACGGTATTCGTGAGCCAGTAGCTGGTTCATTAATGTATGGTAACAACATCATTTCTGGTGCTGTAATTCCATCATCTAACGCAATTGGTGTTCATTTCTACCCAATCTGGGAAGCTGCTTCTGTAGATGAGTGGTTATACAACGGTGGTCCTTACCAGCTTGTTGTATTACATTTCATTTTAGGTGTTTGCTGCTGGATGGGTCGTGAGTGGGAATTATCTTACCGCCTTGGTATGCGTCCATGGATCTTCGTAGCATTCTCTGCTCCAGTAGCAGCGGCTTCTGCGGTATTCGTTGTTTACCCAATCGGTCAAGGTTCATTCTCAGATGGTATGCCTTTAGGTATCTCTGGTACTTTCAACTTCATGCTTGTATTCCAAGCTGAGCACAACATTCTTATGCACCCATTCCATATGGCTGGTGTTGCAGGTGTATTTGGTGGTTCTTTATTCTCAGCAATGCACGGTTCATTAGTTACTTCATCACTAATCCGTGAGACAACTGAGTCTGAGTCATCAAACAACGGTTACAAATTTGGTCAAGAAGAAGAGACTTACAATATCGTAGCTGCACATGGTTACTTTGGTCGTTTAATTTTCCAATATGCTTCATTTAACAACTCTCGTGCTTTACACTTCTTCCTTGCTGCATGGCCTGTAGTAGGTATTTGGTTAACAGCATTAGGTGTTTCTACAATGGCATTTAACTTAAACGGTTTCAACTTCAACCAATCTGTAGTAGATTCTGAAGGTCGTGTTATTAATACATGGGCTGACATTATTAACCGTGCAGATCTAGGTATGGAAGTAATGCATGAGCGTAACGCTCACAACTTCCCTTTAGATTTAGCAGCTGGTGAGGTTCTTCCAGTTGCCTTAACTGCTCCTGCAGTTAATGGTTAATTTACCATAAAAGAGGTTGTCGGTATTTTTATTTAAATAGCGACTGCTGATCTCTTTAGCTTAACCATATTGCTGATTCATCAGCTATATGGTTAAGCTTTGAATAATAAACTGATAACAGAATGAGATTAAGAAGTATGGTTTCAAAAATGTTTATTTCGATTTTTATTGTTGTTGGGTTATCGTTTTTAAGAAATTCCGAATTAGCAAAAATAATAATATTTACAAGAGGTCAGCATGTTTTATTTAAAATAGGTTCTCCTTATTTATTGTCTGATGGACGGGAGCTGAAATTAGTTAAGAAAAGAGCGTGTATTTCTTATCTTACAAACCTTTGAATATTAATCAAAAATATTACTTTAACGTTTTGACTGATTATAGTTCTCTCTGTTTGATTGTTAGTCTGTAGCCTATTGTGCCATAGCCGAGGCTTTGATTGGAGCTTCGGTAATAAGTCTAAATTCAGTGACAATAGACTAGGCTATTCATACCATTTTGCTCAATAAGAATATTGTGTTTTATGTTAAGACAGGTTTTTTAGTTACTATACTGTATTAGTCATGATTCTACAAAAATCAAACGTACGTCTATTCGAAGTAACTTTAATTGTTTTAAAGTAGATTACACCTTTTTAAATGTTTTTCAAAATTAACTATTAACTACTTTGCAGTTAATGGTTAATTGACAAGGTATTTAATTCTCTCGACTTAAACATAGAGTTTATTTATTGGTTATATATATGTTTAAGCGTTGATTAATTCATTAATAAAAGAAATTATGGTAGTTTTAAAAATAGTGTTTTTTATTACTAATAGAATATTAGTTGTGGTTACCAAAAAGGACACACACTCATTTCGGTATGAGTTAACAGTTTTAGTTAAGATAACAGGTTAAACGTTGTTTAATGTTGGTCAATTTCGTGTTTTAAAATTAACCAATGTTTAATTTGTCGTCGCTCGTGGATTAGACCAACTAAAAACCGTTTATAAATCGGTTGGTTTGGTGTATTAATGATCACTTATATATTGATTGCAATTTCTTACTACATTATCTTATCTATGTACTTCACTAGTAGATATTAACGGTTCGTGAGGTAGTAGGTGGTTTATTAATATATGGTAACAACATCATTTATCGTGCTATAACTCTATTCTCTAATGCAATAACTAATTTGAGAAGCTACTTCTGTAGATAAGCGGCTATAAAATGGTGGTCCTTATCAGCCCGTTACATTATACTTCATTTATTACGTGTTTGCTGCTGGATGGGTCGTGAGTGGGAACTATTTTATCACTTTGGTATACGTTTATAGATTTTCGTAGCATTCTCTGGTTTAGTAGTAGTGGCTTTTGTTGTATTCGTTGTTTAATCAATTGAGATTCATTCCCAGATGGTATGTTTTTAGTTATATCTAGGACTTTTAATTTCATACTTGTATTGTATTTCAAGCTAAATACAACATTTTTATACACCCATTTTATATTGCGGTGTTGCAAGCGTGTTTGGTGGTTTCTTATTCTCAACAATACACGGTTTATTAGTTACTTTGTTATTAATAAATGAAACAGCTGAGTCTGAGTCATCAAACAATGGTTACAAATTTGCTCAAGAAGAAGAGACTTACAATATCGTAGCGGCACACGGTTATTTTGGCTGTTTAATTTTTCAATATATTTTATTCAACAACCCTTGTGCTTTCGACTTTTTTTACTATATGATTTAGGGTAGGTATCTATTTAACAGCATTAAATGTTTCTATAATGGCATTTAACGTAAACGATTTCAACTTTAACCAACTTGTAATAGATTTTGAAGGTTGTGTTACTAGCACATGAGCTGATATTGTTAATCGTGCAGATTTAGGTATAGAAGTAAAGATGGCATATTTGGAAACGTTTTTTATAAGCGGCGTGATATTGGTCATCATTAGTAGAAAAGATGTGTTGCTACTTGGGTATACGTTAATTACACTAAAGTAAGCTAAATTTGACGTTGAATTTCAGTAGCTTTTTTAACTATTTCTCACTTTAAAGACCTATATTAAAAATGTATATCCAGTATGATTGTTTTAATTTAAAAATTTTAATTAACAGATATTAATTAACTGTTAATTAAAATTTTTACTTTTTTAATTTGAATTCTATATTGTTTCTTTTACTGTACTAATTGCATTTTTTAAGATTTCTTCAGCCTCTGAATCAAATTTACCACTTGAACTAATTGATTGGCCATATTCTGGTTTTGAATTACCTAAATATGCGATTAATTTTGCGCTAAACTCTTTAATTGAATTTACTGGGATTTCATCAACTAAACCGTTAATACCGGCATAAATAATTGCGACTTGTTCTGCTACGGATAATGGTGAACCTTGAGGCTGCTTCATTAATTCACGTAAACGTTGCCCACGTGCTAATTGATTCTGTGTTGCTTTATCTAAATCTGACGCAAATTGAGCAAATGCTTCAAGTTCCGCAAATTGCGCTAATTCTAATTTTAACTTTCCAGCTACCTGTTTCATGGCTTTTACTTGAGCTGCTGATCCTACCCGAGATACAGAAATACCTACATTAATTGCAGGGCGAATACCTGAGTTAAATAAATCACCGGACAAGAAAATTTGTCCGTCTGTAATTGAAATTACATTTGTTGGAATGTAGGCAGATACATCACCTGCCTGGGTCTCGATGACAGGTAGCGCTGTCATACTACCACCACCACATTCATCGCTAAGTTTTGCTGCACGCTCTAATAAACGTGAGTGTAAATAAAAGACATCACCGGGGTATGCTTCACGTCCTGGTGGTCGACGTAATAACAATGACATTTGGCGATAAGCTTGTGCTTGCTTTGATAAATCATCATAAATAATTAATGTCGCTTTACCTTTATACATAAAGTATTCTGCAATTGCAGCTCCTGTATATGGTGCAATATACTGAAGTGTTGCTGGTTGGTTAGCATTTGCTGCAACTATTACTGTATAACCTAAAGCACCTTTTTCAGTTAATGAAGTTACAATTTCCGCAACAGATGATGCCTTCTGTCCAATTGCAACGTATACACAAATAACATCTTCAGTTTTTTGATTAATAATTGTATCAATCGCAATTGCAGTCTTACCCGTTTGACGGTCGCCAATAATAAGTTCACGTTGCCCACGTCCAATTGGGATCATGGCATCAATAGCAGTGATACCGGTTTGCATTGGTTCACAAACAGATTTACGACTAATAATACCTGGTGCCATCGCCTCAATTAAATTCGATTCATCAGTTGCAATTTCACCTAGTCCATCCATAGGCGCAGCTAATGCATCGACAACACGTCCTAAAATTCCTTGACCGACATTTACTTGTGCAATTTTACCGGTTGCAATAACTGTACTCCCTTCTAAAATCTCAAAGCCTGTTCCTAGTAATACAACGCCAACATTGTCATTCTCTAAGTTTAATGCAATCCCAATTGTTTTGTCTTCAAACTCTAAAAGTTCTCCTGACATTACTTGGTCTAGGCCATAAACACGCGCGATACCGTCACCTACTTGAAGTACTGTTCCTACATTGTTTATTTTAACATCTTTATCGTAACCTTCAATTTGTTGACGGATGATGTTTGTGATTTCATCGGGACGAATATTAACCATAAGTTATTATTTACCTTATTATAAAAATAATTTATTTAAAATAATGTTGTTTCTAATTGTGTTGCAAGTTGGCGCAATTGGCCTTTTAAACTTACATCAATTATATTTGAACCAATTTGAACTTGTAAACCACCTAAAAGACTTTTGTCAATTGTGCTTACTAATTTGATTTCTTTAGCATTGGTACGTTTTTTTAATTGAGCAACAATTTCTAATTCTTGTTCAGGATCTAATTTAAAGGCAGACGTAACGTTAGCCTTTTTAATTTCTGCTAAATCATAAACTAATTGTAAATATTTTTCTGCAATTGTTTCAAATAAATTAATTCGTGAACGATCTACAAGAATCATCAAAAAGTGCTTTGTATTCTGATTAGAAGATTCTGTATCAATTAATTTTTGTAAAATATTTTTTTTTGAACTTTTTGGATATAATGGATTGTTTAAATAATTTGTTAATTCTCCATTGGTTTGGAAAATTTTTAAAAGATCATTTATATCGGTTGTTACAAAATCTACGGTATGGGTTGATACCGCTAAGTCTAATAATGCAGATGCATATGGCTCTGCGATTTTTGTTGCTAATATTTTACTTGTCATTACATTCCCCCTACCATTTTAATACTTTCTTGCATGTAAGCAATCTGTGTTGCTTCGTTACCGGTTTGTTTTTCAATTGTTGAAACAACTTGTTTTAAAGCTAATAATGAAATACTTTGTTTTATCTCACTTAAGATCAAACGTTCGCGATTTTTTAAGGTTGTTGTTGCTGAATTAAAGCGTCGGTCCAGTTCATTTTGAGCTTGTGTATAATCACTATTTAACAAGTTAATCTTTGTTAATTTAGTTTCTTTTTTAATTTCATCAATTATAACACGTGCCTGAGATAGTTGTTTCTTAGCTTCTGTAAGACGGTTCGTAGCCTCATTTAGTCGTTTTTCTGAATCTTCGACCTTATTAATGATTGTATCTTGGCGTTCAGATAATATATTACCTAGAAAATTTTTACCTACAATAAATAAAACAACAAGGAATATAGCTATGTTTATTATATTTGTCTCAAAAATATCCGTATTAAAACTAAAGCTACCGCTATTTGCAGTTAATAGTTGAGTTTGGTCTAAAATTTCCATATTTAATTAATAGCAAAATAATCTAATTCAATATTAGGGTTTAACATTATTTAAATGTTAAAATTCTGAAAAATTCTATTAAAATTATCTTTAAGTTTGTTTCATAAACAAAGCTTTTATCATTTGATTACTTAAAGAATCAATTTCAGGTGCTAAATTACTCAAAATATTTTTTTTCTTATCCGTGAAATTTGTTAATATTTTTTGCACTAATGTATCAATATACTTTTGAGAAAGGTCTAATTCAGTAGTAAATATTTCTTTTTGTATTTTTTGCAGTTCGGTAATTTCTTTTTGCGCATCTTTTTTTGTTATTGCTAACTCACTTTCATATTGTAATGTTAATTGAGATGCAGTTAGAAGCATATCTGAGGCTTTTGTTAAGTTATCTAGAATATACTCATTTCGCTCGCTCATTAATGTCATTAATGGGTTGTATAAAATTATATTTAATACAAACATTAATAATAAAAATTGTATTGCAACTAAAGGTAGTGTTGCACCAATATCAAATAGACCACCTTTTGCATTCTCTTCCGCTAGAAGAATAAAAATTTGTTCATTCATAACCTTTTACATATTATTTCTATTTTATATTAGGTATAGTTAATGCCAAGGCATTCAAACTGTATTCGGTTTGAATGCCTTGGCATTAAAATTAACTAGTGAATGGGTTTGCGAATAATAGTGATAAAGCAACTACAAGACCATAAATTGTTAAAGCTTCCATGAAAGCTAAAGATAAAAGTAGTGTACCACGAATTTGGTTTTCTGCTTCAGGTTGGCGTGCAATACCTTCTACAGCAGCACCGGCTGCCTGACCTTGACCAATTCCAGGTCCAATTGCTGCTAAACCAATAGAAAGACCTGCAGCAATTACTGATGCAGCTGAAATAAGTGAATCCATAATAAAATTACCTGTAAATAATAAATATATGTGTTTACGCTAAACTAACAGGTTTCGTTATTTTTTATAATAATAATTTATTCTATTGCTTCCGCAATATACGCTGCGGCTAATGTTGAGAAAATTAATGCTTGCACAGATCCGGCAAAAAAACCTAGTCCCATAATTGGAAGCGGAACAATTAGTGGTACTAAAATTGTTAATACTGTAATTGTTAATTCATCTGCTAAAACATTACCAAATAATCGGAAACTAAGTGATAATGGTTTTGTGAAATCCTCTAATATATTAATTGGTAAAAGAATTGGAGTTGGTTGAATATATCGTTTGAAATATCCGAGACCTTTTTTTCTTAAACCCCCAAAGAAATAAAATATTGAAACAAGTAACGAAAGAGCTATGGTTGTATTTATATCATTTGTTGGGGCTGCTAATTCTCCTGAGGGAAGCTCGAAAAGCTTCCATGGGATAACTGCACCAGCCCAGTTACAACCAAGAATAAAAAGAAATAACGTACTAATAAAAGGAACCCAAGGTCGATAAAAGCTTTCACCAAGTTGGTTTTTTGAAATTTCTTGGCTAAATTCAAACATTAATTCCATAAAGTTTTGCCAACCTCTAGGAATGCGTTCTAATTTCGATGTTCCTAAGAGAGAAACGCCGATAAGTGTAATAATGACAAACCACATGACAATAAAAACTTGACCATGTACTGAAATTCCTGCAATATCCCAATAGTAGTGAGCGCCAACTTCTACGCCGCCTGACAGTAATAAAGACGTATCCAGTAAATTAAAAGGGTACATAAGTTACGCAAAAGTATTTTATACAAGTACATCTTATGTAAAATTAGTTTTATAAACGTAAATTTATAAGCAAATGCTGTTAAAAGCGTTTTAAGTGTTTAATGCACCATTTTTGATACTTTTTCCAAGAGTTTGAAGAATCAGTTTTAACGAACCAATTGAATCATCATTTCCAGGGATTGGTACATCGACAAGGTCTGGGTCACAATTTGTATCTAAAATTGAAATAATAGGAATTTTTAAACTTCGAGCTTCCTTAATTGCGGTTAATTCACGTCGTTGATCAATTACAATCATTACATCTGGGATTTTTGGCATATCTTTAATTCCACCAAGATGATTTTGTAATCGTTCTAGCTCTTTTCTCATACTTGCTGCTTCTTTTTTTGGTAAGATCTCAAAGATACCATCTTTTTTCTTTTGTTCTAAAATTCTTAATCTCTCAATTCGTGTTTTTACTGTATTCCAATTTGTTAACATTCCTCCTAACCATCGATGGTTAACATAATATGAATTGCAATTTTTTGCCTCTTGTGCAACAATTGCGCTTGCTTGCGGTTTTGTACCAACAAATAAAAATATTTTATTTTTTTGGGCAGCTGTATATGAAAATACAGAAGCTTTATTTAGTAGATGTGATGTTTGAACTAAATCTAAAATATGAATTCCATCTCGTTCTGCATATATGTATGGAAACATTTTTGGGTTCCAGCGATTTGCTTTGTGACCAAAATGAACACCAGCTTCTAATAATTGGGCTAATTGAATTGTAGCCATATAAAAATTCTCCAGTTATAAAAATAATAGATATTACCTACACCAACAATATCATAATTTCATATAAATTTAAACTAGTTTTTCTACTTAATTAAATTTGTTTTTTGGTCATGTTGGAATCCTGTTCCAACTGGAATTAAGCGTCCAATAATTACATTTTCTTTCAAACCGCGTAACCAGTCTACTTTTCCTTCAGTTGCTGCAGTTGTTAATATACGTGTCGTTTCTTGAAAACTAGCTGCTGCAATGAAACTTTCTGTCATTAAAGATGCTTTTGTAATCCCTAACAAAATTGGTGAATATGTTATAACGGGTTTAAATGATTTTTTAAGTATTAAGTTAATATATTCTATTTGTTTTAGTTCAAGTATTTCACCAGGTAATAAAAAACTTTGACTATTATCAGAAATTCGAACTTTTGATGTTATTCGACGAATAATTACTTCAAGGTGTTTATCTGCAATACTCACACCTTGTGAATTATAGACTTGTTGTACTTTTTGAATTAAAAGTAATTGGATACTCTTAAAACTTAAATATGCAGCTTCATAATTATTGAAAAAATTATTATAATAATCAAAATATATTATTAATAGATTATGAGGGTTTATTGAGCCAGTTGTTATTGCTTGACCTAAGTAAATATAATCATTTTTTTTTATTATAATGTTTTGAATTCCCTTTTTAACCATTCCATAATTGATTATTTTGGCTGATGGTAAATTTTTATCTAAAAAATTACCTAACATTTCTAATTGAATATATAAGTTTTTACTTCTATTTTTAGTATGAATCTTTTTTACGATACCAGGATTTTTAGCTAAAAATCCCGGATTTTGAGGTTTGCGAGCTTCTAAAATTTCTTCAACTTTTGGCAAACCTTGAACAATATCTCCTGTAACAATTTGTTCAAACTTTATTATTCCAAGAAATTCTTCTTTTACGATAAGTTGGTCAGATTTTTTATATAGTGTTGTTTCTGGTGTTAAATAAAATGGAGTCCCTTTGTGTAATATGAATTTAAATGGCTTTTTTGATATAACTTGTCCTGAATACTTAATCTTAGTTAAGGGTTCAATTTTATCACCTACTTTTATCATATCATTCTTTCCAAGTAAAAATGAATTGTTATTATTAAAGTAACTATTATAATTATTTTTAGTTATTAATAAAACATTTACATCATTAATATTTTTATTATATTTTTTAATTTTTTCGATTTCTAATTGTTTCTCTAATTTAATTGAGATAATTCCAATTAAACTTTGAGGTTCAACATATTCAAAATTTTTCAAATTAAATGCTAATTTTAATTTTTTTTCAGTTAATTTTTTTGGTAAAATTTTTGGTATATCAATTATTTCTTCAAACATCATTGCTAAGTTTAAAGTTTGTTTTGCGTAAAAATTTGGAATGATATAAAACTTTAATTCCCGGCCATTAAAATTAGGTGATTTTTTATGCTCAATTTTTATGATTGAATTAATTAAATTGAATGGTTGTTTTTTATGTTTTTTCGTATTAAGCTTATCTGCTAAGCGATTGATAGACTTTAATTGAACCGTTTGATTAATTAATGTTTGTGATTTTAATAAATTTTTAGGCTTTGGTATATTAAATTCTTGTATAGGCCGAACTAAAATGCCATAGCTATTTTTTGTTTTTATTATTTCAATTAATGATAAAGATTGAATAATAATATCTTCAAATATTATCTCACCAGAGAAGTAAATTTTTTTATTAATCGTTTTGAGATATTCTAGAGCTTCATTATTTAGATTTAGATATTCATATAATTCACCTTGCTTAATTTGAATTTCTTGTAAAATATTTCCAGATTCTTTTGTTTGCATGAATCCTGTCGTTTTTGAGAATATTCCTGGAATTAATTCGATATTGCTAATATTTAGTCTCGTTTTATTCGGTATTAAAAGTAATGATTTTGCTTTATTAACTATATGAGTCTCTATCGGTATATATAATATCTTTTGATTTACAGTAATATTTTCTTTATCTTGACTTTTTTGGTTGAAAAGAAAAGAATAGGTAGGATATAAAATTTGTCCACCTGTTTCTGTTTGATAACGATTTGTATATTCGGTTGCAAAATTAAAATTGTTAGCAGTTAAATTAATATCTTTATTATTCAAGCTAAACAATTTATTATGCTTTTGTTTTAAAATAAGATTTTCATTTTTTTTATCCCAAAAAATTGGAAAATTAAGTAGTTGGAAACATTTTATAATCTTTAGAATTTCAATTTGTTTCGTTAAACGATTTTTAACAATGTTTAAAATCCCTTCTTTTTTAGAAATTAATTTAAAGTAAACTAAATTGTCGTATTTATAAACTTTTTGTTTTAAAAAAAAGTTATTAAATAAACTATTAAATGGTAGATTATAAACTTCACTTTTTAAGATCCATACGATTGAAGAATTTGACGAGACTTTTACCTCACCGGCATGTGGTGCTGTTATATATTTTTTTGATTTTATTGTTTGTCTATTTTTAAAAGGTAATTCGGCTATTAAATCATCTTTTTTTATAAAACTTTTATTTTCAACAAACAGTGAACTATCAGCTGGAAGCTTTATTTTTATTTTTTTGTTTTGATAATTTGTAATTAAAAAGTTTGACTCGCGTTCTAAAATACTAATTTCACTACCATAAATTGTTCGACTAGGCTTTTTTTGAGTATTGTAATGAAAAGAAAAAAATCCTGTATCATTTGCTCGAATTTGTTTACTAGGATCGGCTGTAAAAATCCCCCCGGTATGAAATGTACGCATTGTCAGCTGAGTACCGGGTTCACCGATTGACTGGGCCGCAACAATTCCAATTGCTTCACCTAATGAAACTATTTTTCCATTTGCTAGATCCCATCCATAGCATTTTTGACAAATTGAGCGTGTAGACTCACAAGTTAAAGGTGAGTGAAGTTTTACTTTATAAATTTTATTTTTTACTAAAAATTGCGCAATTTCATGCGTAATTTGTGTATTAGCTTGAGTAATTTGAATTTTTTTTAAATATATGGTTTCCGCTATCGTTCTTCCAATAATTTTTTCAATGTATTTTGAATCACTTTCTTTTCTATAAATTTTTATTGATCGCTTCGTTAAACAATCTGGTTCTCGAATAATAACATCTTGAGCAACATCAATAAGTCTTCGTGTAAGATAACCTGAATCTGCCGTCCGTAATGCGGTATCAACAACACCTTTTCTTGCGCCATAAGCGGACATAATATAATCTGTTATTGTTAGCCCCTCACGAAAATTATGAATAATTGGAATGTCGATAATTTGCCCATTTGGATCGGACATTAAGCCACGCATTCCTACAAGCTGGCGTACTTGTGACAGATTTCCACGTGCACCAGAAAAGGCCATTAAATATATTGAGTTTAAAGGATCTGTTTGGCGAAAATAATAAACTAAATCATTTTTAAGGGTTTCACTTGCTTTATTCCATGTATCAATTATCTTTTGAAAACGTTCTACTGAGGTAATTTCACCACGTAAATAAGCTAAATCAGATTTTTTTATTTCACTATTCGCTACTAAAAGTAAGTTTTTTTTTGTAGGTGGGATTTTTAAATCCTCAATACTTATAGATATACCAGCTTTTGTAGCAAAATTAAATCCTACATTTTTCAACTCATCGGCTAAGGAGCAAGCTCTTGTAATACCATAGTTTGTAAAAGCATTATAAATAACTTCTTTTAACTCTTTTTTACTAAAAATTTGATTGTTAAATTTAATTTTTTTGGCCATATATTTTTATTATATTCATTTATAGCGATAAATTTTTTGAAATAACTGTATTTAGTAGAATTCGACCCGGTGTTGTTCGAAAATATTTAGTTTGGGTCAATTTTTCAATTTGTACTTTTTCAATATTTAATGCTAGTTTACTCGAATTTTTAATTTCAAATGTTTTTACCCAAATGGGTGTATGTAATGTAATTATTTTTTGATTATATGCTAATAAAACGTCACGTACGTGGGCGAAGTATTTATTATTAGAATTTGTTGCGTTTGGGTTGTCCACAGTTAAATAGTAGCAACCTAAAACCATATCTTGACTCGGTAAAATTATAGGTTCACCTGTTGCAGGCGATAAAAAATTATTTGGTGCTAACATTAATGTTTTTGCCTCTCTTTGTGCGTTAAGTGATAATGGTATATGAATCGCCATTTGGTCACCATCGAAATCAGCATTAAAAGCTGTACAAACCAGTGGGTGAAGTTGAATTGCACGTCCAGCAACTAAAATTGGTTCAAATGCTTGTATTCCTAATCTATGTAAAGTTGGGGCACGATTAAGTAAAATAGGGTGCGTTTTTAAAACACTTTTTAAAATATTCCAAATAATTGATTCGCCTGTTTGAATTAATTTTTTAGCAAGTTTCATATTACTGGCTAATCCATTTGCTATTAACTGGTGAATAATAAAAGGTTGGAATAATTCAAGTGCAATTTCATGTGGCAAACCACATTGATTTAATTTTAATGATGGCCCAACAATAATAACTGAACGGCCTGAATAATCAACTCTTTTACCTAATAAATTTTGTCGAAAACGACCATGTTTACCCTCTATAATATCAGAAAGAGATTTTAATGCACGGTTATTGGCACCTAAAGCTTTACGACCCCGCTTTCCGTTGTCAATCAAAGCATCAATTGCTTCCTGTAACATTCTTTTTTCATTGTGAACAATAATAGTCGGTGCATAAATTTTTAACAAGCGCTCTAAACGGTTATTGCGAGTAATTACACGACGATATAACTCGTTTAAATCTGAAGTCGCAAACCTCCCTCCATCTAATTGTACCATAGGTCTCAATCCTGGTGGAATAACCGGAATAATATCCAAAACCATCCAACTTGGGTGAGATCCTGTTGCTAAGAAATTTTCAATTAAACGAATTCGGCGAATTAGTTTATCACGTTTTTCTTTTTTACTGATATTAGGGTATTCTTTATTATCCTCATAAAAGTTGTAGCCATTATCCAATAAACTAAGTGCTAATCGGTCTTTCAGAATTTCATTTGGCAAGTAAAGCCGTTCTAATAAACTTTTAATTGCTTCTGCTCCAATTTTTGGTGTTGTATCTATTGTAAATAAATGATCATAATCAGGCACTAATAGTGAATTTTCAAAAGTTAAATTATTTGGGATATTATTTTCAAGATTTTGAACATTCGTATTGTTTAAATCTAAATATTGATTAAAATAAATAATTTCCTCTAATGTTCGTAATTTACGTTTTAATAATAAACTTAGATAGCTTGGTGTACCTTTTAAATACCAAACATGAGTTACTGGTGAAAGGAGTTCAATAAAACCCATTCTATGCCTTCTGACTCTCGATTCTGTAACCTCAACATTACAACGTTCACAAATTAATAATTCGTGTGGTTCAACTCTTTTATATTTCCCACAATAACACTCCCAATTTTTTACTGGACCAAAAATCTTTTCACAAAATAAACCATCCATTTCAGGTTTAAATGTTCTATAGTTTATTGTTTCGGGTTTTGTAACTTCGCCAATAATTAAGCCATTTGGTAAAATGCGTGTGCCCCATTCTTTAATGCGTTTTGGTGAGGCGATATTAATTTTTATATAATCAAAATCATGCTTTAAATTTGACATAGGTTTAAAGTAAATTTTTTAATTTATTTCAATTGATTTATAGGTTGGTACTGGTGACTTATGTTTATTTTTTTCCATAATGTTAATTTCTAAACCTCTTGTTTCACCAATTTCATCTTTTTGAATTTTATACATGCCAATATCGAGACCTAAAGCTTGGAGCTCTAAAATCAATACTTTAAATGATTCTGGTATACCAGCTTTTGGAAGTGGTTCTCCTTTAACAATTGCATTTAATGTATCATTTCGTCCGTTCATATCATCTGATTTTAAAGTAAGTAACTCTTGTAACGTGTAAGCAGCACCAAAAGCTTCCAAAGCCCAAACTTCCATTTCACCAAACCGTTGACCACCTTGTTGTGATCTTCCACCCAAGGGTTGTTGCGTCACTAAAGAATACGGTCCTGTTGAGCGTGCATGGATTTTATCATCAACTAAATGAACTAATTTTAAAATATAGCTTTTACAAATTGTTATTGGATTTTCAAACAATTCACCATTTCGTCCATCTGTCAATATAATTTTTCCAGGTGAATGTTTGTTGTATCGCCAATTATTTTTGCTTTTCTTTTTTGCTTTTTTTAATGAATTATTTACAAGAATACGTGAGGCTTCAATTCCATACATTTCATCAAATGGTAAGATTTTAAAACGTTTATTCAGGATATCTCCAGCAAAGCCAAACAAACCTTCAAATAATTGACCAACATTCATTCTTGATGGGACACCTAAAGGATTTAAAATTAAGTCAATTGGTTGACCATCTGGTAGATATGGCATATCTTGACGTGCTAAAATTTTTGAAATAATTCCTTTATTTCCATGCCGGCCAGCCATTTTATCACCAATTTGAATCTTTCGCATTTGTGCTAAAAAAACTCTTACAATTGAATGTGTTGATGTAGGTAAATCATCACCATTCTCACGTGAGAAAATACGAATTTCCAGAACTCTCCCATAGCTTCCATTTGCTACACGCAATGAATTATCTGTTACAGACTGAATTTTTTCACCAAAAATTGCACGCAATAACCGACCTTCTGGAATTTCATCTAATTCTTCACTTGGTGTTATTTTTCCAATTAGAATGTCACCTGAACTAACAAATTGCCCTTTATGAATAATACCATTTTCATCTAAATTTTTTGTTGCTTTTTCATTAACATTTGGTAAGTCTTTTGTTAATTCTTCTGTCCCAGCTTTAGTTTCACGGACTTCTAAATCATATTTTTCAATATGGATTGAAGTAAACAAATCTGCATAAATTAGTCTCTCATTTATTAATAAAGCATCTTCGTAGTTATAACCTTCCCATGGCATATATGCAACTATAATATTTTGGCCTAAAGCAATTTCTCCACCTTCTGTACCAGGCCCATCTGCGATTATTTGACCTGATTTAATAAATTCACCATTCCAAACAATTGGGCGCTGATTTATACAAGTATCTTGATTTGAACGGATATATTTTTGTAAGCTATAAATTGTTTCCTTTCCAATTTTATCTTTAATTACAATAAATAGACTAGAAACATACTTAACATAACCTGTTGTATAGCTAATTACTACCATCCCTGCATCAGTTGCAAGCTGATTTTCTAAACCTGTACCAATAATAGGCTTTGTGGGATATAATAATGGAACAGCTTGTCTTTGCATATTTGAACCCATTAATGATCGATTTGCATCATTATGTTCTAGAAAGGGTATTAATGCAGCCGCAGAAGAAATAATTTGAACTGTTGACACGCCAATTAATTGAACTTCAATACTTAAAACAACACTAAATTCTTGTTTATAACGTACTGTTATTTGATTTGTTAGAATTTGGCTATTGGTATTAAGTGGTGTGTCAGCCGGTGCAATTTTTAATTGATCTTCTTCATTTGCAGTAAGGTAAATGGGTGCTTGTTTATCTAAAACTTTACCATTAAGAACTTTAAAAAATGGTGTTTCAATAAAACCAAATGAATTTACGCGCGCATAGACGGAAAGTGATGAAATTAATCCAGCATTTTGCCCTTCTGGGGTTTCAATTGGACAAATTCTTCCACAATGGCTTGGATGAATATCACGTACTGCGAAACTAACATGATCTCTACTAAACCCACCAGGTCCTAAGCCACTAATACGTCGTCGATGCGTTAATTCAGCTAGTGGGTTTGTCTGATCAAGAAATTGTGATAATTGGCTTGATCCAAAAAATTCACGCATAATTGAAATTATTGGTTTAGGGTTAACTAAAGTTGTAATTTTTAAGACACTTGGATCACAAATTGTTAAACGTTCTGAAAGAATTCGCTCTAATCGTATTAAACCTGAGCGAAATTGAGTTTGTAACAATTCTCCCACTGACCTAACACGTCGATTTTGTAAATGGTCAATATCATCAAAAACATTTTCACTATATTGAAGATTAATTAACCCATCAACAATGGCGATAATATCTTGAATTGTTAAGTCTTTTACGTTTTTTGGTATATTTAAATTAAAACGTGTATTAAGTTTATAACGACCAACGTTACCAATATCATAATATTGAGGATTAAAAATTCTTGTGTTAAAGAACTCATGAATTTCTAATTTAGCATCAAGTAGCGTATTTTTATCTTGATTTTCTTCTTTTATTTTCTCTTCTTTTATGATTTTTTCTAAAAATTCAGGATGCTTTAAATTTCCTAAAATATCCTTTGGTGTTAGAGCAAAAATATTAAAGAATTCTAAAATAGGAATTTTGTCTGATTTATCAATACTAGCAGTTAAGTTTTGTTTTTTATCAATTTCAAATTTTAGCCAGGAACCACGGCTTGGAATTAAGGTTGCACTATAAATTTGTTGCCCATTTTTTAAGAAATCTTCTTTATAATAAATTCCAGGACTACGAATAATCTGATTAATCACAACTCTTTCGCATCCGTTAATAATAAATGTCCCTCGATCTGTCATTAAAGGTAGCTCCCCTATAAAGACGTAAGTTTTAAAATTTTCCTTTTCAATTTTAGGTAAATCAAAATTTTCGAGAAATTTAATCGACATTGGAACATAAACTCGAACTGCATATGTGGTATCTCGATATTTTGATTCTAAAATATTGTATTTTGGTTTTCGTATTTTATATTCTTGACCAAAAAAATTTAATTCGGTATTGGAATACAAATCTGTTATTGATGAGAATTTTTCTAATTCTTCATTTAATCCCTTCTCTAAAAACCAACAAAAACTTGCCCTTTGAATTTCTACAAAATCTGGTAATGTTGTTAAAAACGCTTTTTTATTCATAGAGATCCTTAATTATTTAAAATAGTTAATTACTTATTTATTTCAATCTGTTAAAATAACAAACTTTAGTTTAATCGGAATATAGAATTTTTGTATAATATAATAAAATTTAATGCCTTTTACTTGAATTTAATGCAATTTTTAATGCTGATTTTTTTCTTGCTGCTGTGTTTCTATGTAATACATTTACTTTTGTTGCTTTATCTAGTTTACTATAAACTATTTCTAAATTTTTTATTGCAGTTTGAAAATTAACTTCATTAGGTTCCTTTTTATAAATCCCCAATGATTGAAGGTATTTTTTAATAAAAGTTTTTACAGTTGAATTATATTGTTTGTTTTTTAAAGTATTACGCTTTGTAATATCAATTCTTTTAATTGCTGATTTTATATTTGCCATATTATCTTTGTTTTTAATTTAAATTTTTTTATTCAACAATTAATATTACTATATTTTAATTAGGAGAACAAGTTTTAAATAAGTTTTATTTATTAAAGGTTGAATTTTTAACCTAATTAGAGTTATAATTAGTTGTAAGGTTATAGCCAATTTACTTATATTTAATACATTACTCTATCTATGGCAAAATCTAAAGGGACTCGTTTAACAGTTACACTTGAGTGTACAGAGTGTAGAAAGAGTGGGGTAAAGCGTCTAGCAGGAGTTTCACGATATACTACAAAGAAGAATAGAAAGAATACACCCGAACGAATTGAATTAAAAAAATTCTGCCGTTATTGTAATAAACATCAAATTCATAAAGAAATTAAATAATTATTAACGAAAATGGTTAACTACAAAGCAAAAAGACGAGTTTCACCTATTAAGTTAGATCAAGCAATTAATTATAAAGATATTAGTTTATTGAAAACATTTGTTACTGATCATGGAAAAATTTTATCACGCCGTGCAACAAATTTAACTGTTAAACAGCAGAAAGAATTAAAGAAAGCAATTAAACGGGCTAGAATTTTAAATTTATTACCTTTCGTTATAAGAGATAATAATTAAAGATAATTACTAAGATTTTTAGAACTGGTAGCTTAAAAAAACGTTTCAAAGATTTTGATTTACGGACTAAAGTTAGCAACCCCCAATATGGAAATTTTATCAAAATAATTGTGGGCTAAATTGTCTACATAGGTCCTGAATAAATTGAAGTTGGGGCTGGAGTAGCTAAATTCGTAAAATTAAATTATATTAAGCAGACATTTTTATTTAAGTTTTTGCGGTGTAAATAATTTTACACCGTAAAATTAATTAATATAATAAGATTTAGTGAATTTCTTACACACATATCACGAAATTACATGAACCCCGTGCACTATATTTCGATAAGGTTACATTGAATTTAGTACACAACAATAATCAAATAAAAGCACTAACGAATAAGACAAACCACTCTAGTACAACACATAATGCTGCACAAACATAATTAGATCTACTATGATCTTTGACACTTTTAAACACACTTGATACTACATTTCTATCACAATGCAAAGAGATAAATTTTTTACTAATGGTTACGAAACTTGAAACAACATTTCCCACAATTGAAGAAATAACCTAGCATGCTTCTGTTTTATTACTTATAATTTAAGAGGATTGGAGTGCGTTATTAGCAACGTTTTTTATTATTTCTATAGGCGTATAATTGAAAATGCACGTAGCTGTATTAGTTCAAATATGGTATTCATAAGTTTATATTTTAAAAGTTATTTGATCTTTAACCTCTAATAGGATGTGTTTCTTCGTTCGAACAGACAAGGGATTATCTTTTTACAGCTGAATCCAATCATTACAAACCGTTAGATCGTGTAGTAATTACCCGAGATGTCAATAAGATGATGCGGGAGGTTTTCAATCAAATTTCTGGCAAACTTAATATCACTAGTCATAGCTTCCGAATTGGTTATATTACTCAGTTATGGAAAGATTCCAAAGATATTGAATTTGTGAAACAAACCATTGGTCATCGAAAATTAGATACTACTTCTGCTTACGTTAACAAATTATCTGATCAAGAACGACAGAAACGTATCGACCAATTAGAATAAAGTATCAGAGCCGCTTATAAAGCTTCTCAGGCGGCTCTTAACCAGATGACTACCGTCATATATCTTCAAATCAAAATAGAAGGATTCTTGGTGGAAAAGATTAAATATAAAAAAGTTTAAATATAAATTATGGGTAAGATAATTATCTTACCCAACTAATTTATATTTATTTACACATTGGATTTCCTGGATCCCCAGCGCACAGGTCTCGTACTCTTTCGCAACAATTGAAATAGCTTTTAATCCCGATAAAGTACAAACTTTGCCAGGAAAGGGTACCCAAACAATTACACAGAAGTGGTTTCACAAAGCAGAAATTGTGCATAATGTCAGCTGAATCACCTCGACCAAAATCTTTCGTAGCCTTAAAACTAGTAGTACAATCCTTTTACCTATGAACTGCTAAGGCTTTACTAGCATCTTGAATAGCCTTAGCTGAGTTACAAAAATAGGTAGAGTTCAGTTCGTTCATGCCTTGCTTTAAAATAGTATCTCGAACTGCATCACCATTTTGAATAACTTGAAGGCGGTCGAACTAATTCTTTTTATTTGCTTTTTTATTTTCATCCTACTTTTATAAATTTGTTCATTTTAATTCTCTCCTAATTTAGTTGCTCGAATTCTTGCAAGCTGTTGTACTGCTAAACGTCCTACGTTATATAAAGCCCAAGATGCCGCTATTAAAACTGGAAAAAATACAAAAATAAGACGACTATCCATTGGATATTTCCTTTTTAAATTAAAAAATTATTTATTTATAGCACTAATTTAGTATTAGGCCAACAAATTTTTATTTTACCCATTTTTTTTCTAATAATTGATTTATAGAGTGGGTAAATTTATGTAAAACTATAAAAACATTTTATTAATAAGCTAAACCTAAACTCCTTGTTGTCTCGGCTCCTAAATAAACTCGAACGCTTAAAAAATCCGTTGGACAAGCCGTTTCACAGCGCTTACATCCAACACAATCTTCAGTTCTTGGAGCAGAGGCAATTTGACCTGCTCGACACCCATCCCATGGTACCATTTCCAATACGTCTGTTGGACATGCACGCACACATTGTGTACATCCAATACACGTATCATATATTTTAACTGAATGAGACATACAATTTTTACTTAACTTTGATAAATGATATTTGATTATATAAATTAAAAACTCATATAAAATAACATTATACCTTAAATTTCTGAATATATAAATTAAATATTTCAAATTTTTTTAATATATGTTAATATAATATGAATATAATAAAAAAGAATAATATTTTAATATGGAATATGCCATCGTTGAAATAGGCGGACATCAAGTTTGGGTGGAAGTCGGTCAACATTTCATTACAAATAAAATTTCAACAACTCCAGGAACAAAAATTTCAATTAATCGAATTTTATTAGTCAATAAAAATGGAAATTTAGATTTGGGTCATCCTTATGTAGAATCAAGTAAAATTGAAGGTGAAGTTATTGAACATTTGAGAGGTTCGAAAGTAACTGTTTATAAAATGAAATCTAAGAAAAAATATCGTCGAAAAAAAGGTCATCGTCAGGAGATGACAAAATTATTAATAAAAACGATTAAAATTTAAAATATGGCGCATAAAAAAGGTGCAGGTAGTACAAAAAATGGTCGTGATTCAAACTCAAACCGTTTGGGGGTCAAAGTCTTTGGTGGTGCTTATGCTAAATCAGGTAATATTATTGTAAGGCAACGAGGTCTAATTTTTAAACCAGGTGATAATGTCGGTTGTGGAAAGGATTATACCCTTTATGCATTAAATAATGGAAAAGTTGAATTTCAATCAATTACACATAATACTAAAAAAATTAATATCGTTGTAGATTAATTTATAAAAAAGCAAAGTTTTTTAATTTAACTTTGCTTTCAAAAATAAAGATTAATAAATTGTTTTAAATATTTAACCTTGGCTTATTTTTTTATTTTATGATAAAGTCAATTTAATAAATTTTAATGCGTCCTTAGTTCAGATGGTAGAACGTTGGTCTCCAAAACCAAATGTCGAGGGTTCAAGTCCTTCAGGGCGTGCTTTTTTACTTCTACAAATGTAAACATAACATTTAAGATTCTCACTCTTATTCACAATTCATTTTGTTCATTTTATGATACAATTTCAATTTAATAAATAATTTATCTAAATAAATAATAAACTATTTTAAAACGTGTTAAATATTTTACCCACTAAAAAAACCTTTCCAAAATCTCTTATGTTTAAAGTCATTAAAGTAGCTTGCAAAATAGGAATTAAAGTGTTAAAATTTGTTGTTACTCTTAAATTAGTGTAATAATTGAAATTTTGAAATTTTATGATCATATTTCTATTTTTTTTTATGTTAAAATTATATGGCTAAAAAAGTAGTTGCTCTTATTAAACTTGCGTTACCAGCCGGAAAAGCAACACCTGCACCGCCAGTTGGACCTGCACTAGGCCAACATGGCGCCAATATTGCTGCATTTTGCAAAGAATACAATGCTAAAACATCCGATAAAGACGGTCTAATAATACCCGTTGAGATCACTGTTTATGAAGATCGTAGTTATTCGTTTATTTTAAAAACACCACCTGCTTCTGTTTTACTAATTAAAGCAGCAAACATTTCAAAAGGTGCCTCAGAACCTAATAAATTAAAGGTCGGATCGATTACCAAAATTCAGTTGGAAGAAATTGCGAAGATAAAACTTCCAGATCTTAATACCCAAAATATTGAAAGTGCAATGCAAATTGTCAAGGGTACAGCTAATAATATGGGAATTACAATTCAAAGCGATTAAAACAAATTTTATTTATAGTTTATTAGCACCGCGTATATGAAAAAATTATCAAAACGATTACAGACAGAAAAAGCTAAAATTAATAAAGCTACGTTTTATGATATCGAAGGAGCAATTGATCTTGTAAAAAATACCGCATCTTCAAAGTTTAATGAATCGATTGAAGCACATATCTCACTAAATATTGATCCAAAATATGCCGATCAACAACTCCGTAATACAGTTATTTTACCCCATGGAACTGGTAAGATTTTAAAAATTGCAGTTTTAGTAAGTCAAGAAAGGATTGCAGAAGCTAAAGAAGCTGGAGCAGATGTATTTGGAAATGAGGATTTAATTGAGGAAATTAGTAAGGGTAATTTAAATTTTGATTTATTAATTGCAACAGCTGATATGATGCCAAAGTTAGCAAAACTTGGTCGTGTATTAGGACCTAAAGGTTTAATGCCATCTCCAAAAGCTGGAACTGTTACGTCAAATTTAAACAACACAATTCAAGAATTTAAAAGAGGAAAACTTGAATATCGTGCAGATAAAACTGGAATCGTGCATATAAGTTTTGGAAAAGCAAATTTTTCAGAAATACAATTAATTGAAAATTTAAAAGCGTTCTATAATTCAGTTGAAAAAAATAAACCTTCCGGGGTTAAAGGAAAGTATTTAAAAAAATTAACTATATGTTCGACAATGGGGCCTGGAATTTGTATTAACTTTGAATCTTTTTAATAATTTTTTAAAAAATTATATGTTTAGTTTAATCATTTCAAATTTAGATAAAGGAAAATATTAAATGGTATATTTATCAACAGAAGTAACACCAGCGAGTAAAATTGGAACAATAATGGAACAGTTGCAATCATTAACATTACTTGAAGCAGCTGAGTTAGTTGAAAAAATTGAAGAAACATTTGGTGTTGATGCCTCTGCAGGTGGTGGAATGATGATGATGGCTTCAGCAACTTCAGATAGTGGAAAAGAAGAGGTAGAGGAAAAAACCGAATTTGATTTAATACTAGCAGAAGTGCCGGCTGATAAAAAGATTGCCATTTTAAAGGTTGTACGTAGTATAACGGGATTAGGTCTCAAAGAAGCAAAAGATCTAGTAGAGGCTGCACCAAAAACTATACAAGAAGCAATGGCAAAAGATGCCGTTGAAACAGCGAAAAAGCAATTAGAAGAAGCAGGTGCCAAAGTAGAGTTAAAATAATACATTAATAAATCCACTATTTAATTTTATATAAATAGTGGATTTAAAAGATTATTAATTAAAATAAACCAAGAGTTACTGCTTGGCTAATTGGTAAACATGCACCAATTCCAAACCAAATAGCAAAAACTGTTCCAAATAAAAATACCGCCATCGCTAATGGACGACGAAACGGGTTCTGAAATTTATTAACATTTTCGATAAAAGGAACTGTCAATAAACCAGCCGGTACAGCTGCCATAGCTAGCACACCTAACAACTTATTTGGTAAAACACGTAATAAATTGAAAGTAGGGAAAAAATACCATTCTGGTAAGATTTCTAAAGGAGTAGCAAATGGATCCGCTTTTTCACCTAATGCTGAAGGCTCAAGAACACCTAAACCAATTAAAATTGAAAAAGTACCTAAGATAACAACTGGAAAAATATAAAGGAGATCATTGGGCCAAGCAGGATGAAACTCGACAACTATAGCCTTTCTAAGAAAGGGTAGAGGAGTCTGTTCCCGAACCGTACGTGCGACTTTCACCGCATACGGCTCTCTAGAAATTCAACGACATAGTTTTTAAAAAAAATTTATTAAACCCTTCATCATTATCAAATTATTTATCTGATAATTTTGAGGGCAAATGAAACAGAAGATTGATTATCATTCGTAGCTATAACTTTGTTAATTTATACCAACAAACCATTTTCTTTTTTTTCTATCCCATTCTTTTCTATAAGGAAAATTAAGACTTATATGACCGTTAGATATTTTTAATGTTTTTCCGTGTTTTGCAAATATCTTTGTCATATTTAATCGATGTCTATGACCTAAAGTCATAGCGCATGATGCATGCAAAAGATAGTGAATATATTGTAGTTTTGAGGGATTAGTACTCCCTGAGTAATAATTCAATAATCCTCTCCAAACTTGCGCAAAATGTTTAACAATCACTATATCCTCTAACGTTGTATAACTGGTTTTACTAATTGGACGATGGCCCTTAACTAATTTTTTAATATAGCCTCTTTCCTCTATTTTTTTAAGGATATAACATATTGGAATATCGAATCGTAGACCGAAATTAGTTTTAAAGGTTGTATGAGTATTAAATGTCTTATACAGACTAGTTTTTGCATTACGTAAAATATATATTTCATACCCTAAAAATTTTAATTTCCCAGAACGTAAATTTATAATTTTTGTTTTTTTAGGATGTACAGTTTGGCTTAGACGTATCATCATAAAGTTATTAACTTCTATCTTTAATTCTTGAGCTAAAATTTGGTCTCCTTTTATACCAATCATCCAACTAGCAGCATACCGAACGTATTCAATTTGAATTTGTTGCGTAGCTAAAATAGGAACTTTCGTTTTTTGTATTTTTAAAGCTTTTAACTCTTCTAGAAGATTTTTGTATGCCTTTGATGCTTTTCTCAGCCGTTCTCCTTGCCTCGCTCTTTTCTCTATTTGATAAGACAATTGAGTATACTTTTTATTCCGTTGATTTGTCCAAGATTGATATAACACATTTACTTTATTTTCAATCCATTTATCCAACTCATTAAAATAGATATTTGTAAAAAGTGGAAAAATAATGCTTTTTTGAAAACCCCTGCAATTAAACTTAAGAGATAGACTTTGTTGCAAAACTTCCAATTTCAATAATTTATGAATTAAATTCATGAACCTAGTATCTTGAATTTTTTTACTTAAAATAGTGAATAATTTTGGATGATCAATATTTGCGTATCTACTTTTGGTACCTCCTTCGATAACCTGATCAACCCAACAAAAATTTGACTCAATATACGCGAGTGCATCATGTGTACCAAGTCCTTGATGGAAACCAAAACTTTGCTTTAGGAAACACGGTTCATAAATTGCTTCAAGAATCATACGAATTACTTCTTGGACGATTTTATCATCAGCTGTTGGTAACTCCGAGGTTACGTTTCGTTCATTTGATTTTAGAATTTCAATTTCATTTACCAATTTGAAATGATAACTTTCATTTATAACTTTATCTCTAAGTTTTACTAATCTCTTAATAGGTATTACTTGCAAACTTTCGTTTATAATTAAAGATGTTACAATGCTTTTCGTATTACTTATATTTACATATGCCGCAATCCAAATGTCATTTTTTCGTAAGATACGAAATAAGTCCTTATGTTTCCAATCCTTATTAATTTTACTTTTATGTCGAATTACTGAAAGTCTATCTATTGCTTTCATAAATGTTCTCCTCTCGAGAATAATAAGTTGACTATTTCAGCGTGAATTTCCTACCCCTTAAAGGAGGGCTCTTTTCGCATAGAGATTACTCCCCTTAGCGAACTATACAGTTTCTAAATAAGACGAATATATTGAAGTTTAGGATGGCCGTTCGAAGTAACTCTCATATTTCAGAGCTAAGGATTACATAGATTCTTGTCATTGAAACGGTGAACCTTATTCAATGGTATGTAATTATGACCAATTGCCACTTTACGTCATACGGTTACTAGGACCCGCCTTTATTCTAGCCTTCAGGTAGTAAAACTTTACCCTTGCTTCATTAACCTCAGAATAACTTCTTGTTTGTAGTAGTTCAAACTCACTATTCTTTTAACAGCATGCTACTGTCCCCTCTAAATTTCTTCTTTAGGTTAGCTGTTGGTTTTATTCCTTTTCTGAATCTTGGAAGTAGTATTATCTACAACGTCAATATTTAGCTTTCTGTTCGCACTTCACCATAATAATTGTGACCCATCCCTTTAGCTAATTTAGCACGTAATTTTGGATCTGTTAAATCGGGTTTTTTAATAACACTCATATTTATTATTTTATTATTTTATTTATACAGCCTTTTATAAAGGACCTGAAATACCTTGCTTACGAATCATTAAGAAATGCGCCAACATAAGTGCAGCAGCAGCAACTGGTAATAGAAACGTATGTGCACTATAAAAACGTGTTAACGTTCCTTGACCAACGCTAACACCACCACGTAATAAGTAAAGTAATGGCGTACCCACAACTGGAATTGCTTCAGGTACTCCTGTTACAATTTTACAAGCCCAAAAACCAACTTGATCCCAAGGTAATGAATAACCTGTTACCCCAAAAGATACGGTAACAACCGCCAAAATAACACCCGTCATCCAAGTTAATTCACGCGGTTTTTTAAACCCACCAGTTAGATAAACGCGGAAAACATGTAAAACCATCATAAGAACCATCATGCTTGCTGACCAACGGTGAATTGAACGAATTAACCAACCAAAATTAACTTGTGTCATGATGTATTCAACCGAAGCAAAAGCTTCTGTAACTGTTGGTCGATAATAAAATGTCATTGCAAAACCTGTTGCTACTTGAACTAAAAAACAGGTTAAAACAATACCACCAAAACAATAAAAAATATTTACATGTGGTGGAACGTATTTACTAGTAATATCATCAGCAATTGCTTGAACTTCTAAGCGTTCTTCAAACCAATCATAAACTTTACTCATAAAAGTTTTATTTAATTTATTTTTCAAGATTAGACAAAATACATTTAATGTATCATTTATTATTATAATTGAAAATAAAACATTTACAATAAGATTTTCTTTCTGATAAGCTTACTTCGTGATTCAGTTAAAATTTTAAACCCTATTATGAAACAAATTAAAGATACCAATAATTATGAATCCATGGTTGTTATATCTTCACAATGTACAGAAGCAAAATTAAAAATAATCGCTTTTGGTTATGCACAACAATTAAAAAAATTAGGTGCGTCAGATATTTCAGTTGTTTCTAGAGGTCGTCGTGATTTCGCATACACATCAAAACGTTCTCAAATCGGTTATTTTGTTGAAATGTATTTCAACTCATCACCACAAATTTTACCAATATATAAAAATAAATTAAAACTTGATAAAAATATTATTCGCTCATTCATTACAAATTTAGATATAAAATAAATAGTATAACTACAAACAGGTAGGTGGCGGAATTGGTATACGCATCACATTCAAAATGTGACAATAAAAATTATGAGGGTTCGAATCCCTTCCTACCTAATCTAAGTATATTTATAAACAGCCAATTTTAAAAATAATGGATAAACTATACTATATTTTTAAAACATGACACTATATGACAATATTAGTTATTGGCTCGACAGGGACATTAGGTCGGCAGATCGTACGCCAACTTTTAGAATCAGGTTATCCAGTCCATTGCCTAGTCCGAAATATTAGAAAAGCAAAATTTTTACAAGAGTGGGGGGCAAAATTAATTTATGGTGATTTAGCCTTACCTGAAACAATTCCAAATGCATTACAAAATATCAACACTGTTATAGATGTCGCAACATTACGCCCCGAGGATGAACTTGCAACATTACAAAAAGTCGATTTAATTGGTAAAATTGCATTAATTAAAGCAACTAAAATTGCAAAAATAAAAAATTTTATTTTTTTTTCAATTACTGAAAATGAGAAATTTCAATCGATTCCTTTGATGAGACTTAAAAAAAAAATTGAATTAATATTAAAATTTTCAAATATACCACATACGATTTTTCAAATACCCGGGTTTTACCAAGGCTTGATTAGCCAATATGCAATACCTATTTTAGAACAACAAACAATCTATACAACAGAGGATTCGGCATCAATTTCATACTTGGATACGAGAGATATTGCAAAAATTTGTACAAAATTTTTAATTACGGATAACATTTCAAAAACGATCGATAAAAATACATTTCAACTATATGGACCAAAAAGTTGGAATTCACAAAAAATTATAACTTTATGTGAGGAACTTTCAGGCCAATCAGCACAGATAAGTTTTATCCCGTTAGGAATATTAAATTTTATTAAAAATCTTATGTCACTTTCAAAATGGAGTTGGGATATTCAAGATCGTTTAGCATTTAGTGAAATATTATTAAAAAACCAAAAAATTGAATTACGTTATGCTGAAAAAATAAAAGATGAGGTTAATTCAACTTTAAAAATAAACGAAAAAAACTTAATTTCACTTGAAAATTATTTGCAAGATTATTTTGAAAATATGCTGAAAAAGTTACGTGATTTAAACTATGACCAAAATCAAGCATCAAAAAGAAAAGATTTAACATTTTAAAAATAATTTTGTTTTTAACAGTATAATAGTTTTACTTCCAAAAAGGGTTACATTTTGGCCTTTTTGAGATAAAATCGGGGTCCTTAATTGTTAAATAAGCTGTATTTATAAAGGTTTACATCATTTGAACTCAACTTTATAAAATAAAGGAAGTTTTATACTTTAGGAGCACACTTTTTTTTTTAAAATAAAAAATAACTTAACAAAAAAAATATTATGTCTGCACTTTTAGTTTATTCATATTCATCAAAATTAACCAATAGAAATGTAGAAGATTACTAAATGAAATACGATAAAATTAGACACTTAAAATTGCTTAAACAAGCCAAAAGTTTAAAAAGAAAGGTATGTCGTTCTATAAAGAAGATCGAGATAAATATTCGAAATTATTAAAATATGAAATACGATTAGCGTATCAAAACTATTGGGAAAATAGAAAAAACTATATTACATTTTACATCGTTTTTCATGATCTATTACATAATTACATTGTAAACTATATTAGATCGACCAAAATTGAATAAAATTTATACATTTACGAAATATAATATAATTATATTAAATATATATATATAGTTGTATTATAAATGTATCGTTATTAAATAATATTAGTAAGTGTAAACGATTAAAGCGAATCTTTATCTTATATAACACCCTTTATAAAAAGGGTGTGATGTTATATAAACTATAAGATTGAAGTCAGAACTGTTGTTCCAGCTCCAAACCAAACTGAGTTACAGGTTACCGCGCCACTCACATAACAGGATACGCCACAATACATTTACCTGATACCCAAATCATAGGTGGAGAACACTCCTCAGCTACAATACTAGCAGCAATCTCAACAACTGCAATAGGTCCTGTTGCAGTTATAGCTGATATTTTTGCTACGCTTGTCGCCACAACACTGAGTAACGCAGCAGCGAGAAATAAATTCTTCGCACCATCATAAAATGGTTTCATAGACGGGGTTTTTATTTATTTTTTACTATCAAACAGAGTCGGATAGCAAGCGGTGGACATCCATGACATAAATAAAAATAATTCAATATTATTTTTTCTGCCATATTTGTTTCATAGAAAAAACCAGCAGTTATACTAAAAATAACGCTAATAATAAGCATAAGTAATTCGGTTTTTATTTTTTCGAAAACGAGTTCTCTGGCCTGCCCAAAGGTTAAATTTATTATAGTAGATAAATCCCTTATTGAATTTTTAGCTAATCATCTGTTGACTGATTAGCTAAAAATTCGCACAGTGATTTATACGTTAAACGGCCTATGGTAACCGTTTCACGCAATATTTTTTTCGTATATGCAGAATTTAAGTGAAACTCTTTTGATATATTATAAAAATGGTTATTTAAGATCAAATTATTTATTTGTTGTTTTTTTTAATTTATATCCCAAACCGATGTATTTTTTTACGAGTAACTCTGATTTTTGGTTATTACTGTCTAATTCTAGTGCAGAATTTTGCACGTCTATAACGTCAATTAAGTTAACGAGCTTGACTTCACCGGATGTTGAATCATATTCAACTTCGTATGTTACTTTTATTTTGAGTTTTTCATCCTTTAATGAAATTTTACCAATAATATCGTCGGAGAGTTGGCTCGATATTTTTTCTCTAAGTTTTGACGGACCTAGTTTTCGTTTAGAAGAGTTTAACGTGAGTTTAATGGCTTCAATTTGTACATCATGTAATAATTCTAGGTAATCTAAATTTAATAATTTATATGAATCCGTAAAGCTACGTGTGAAGCTAATTAGAGGCACTGCATAGCAAGTAGTGTGGTTTTTTTGATGTTTGTAATAGCAAACCGTTTTTTTCCAAACTCTTAAAAGCATTTTGCAATGTGCGACTCTCTGGGTTAGATTTTCTACAGTATTTAGAGGTAAGTATTTTTCTTCTAGCAGTGCTAATTTCGATTTCACATTTGATTGGAGTCATAAAATTAAATAATGTATACCAGAAACAACATTGCACTGTTTTGGATTGATCAAATATATTCATTTTAATTTCTAGATCTAATAAAATTTTCTTAATTTGTTCAATTTCAGGATCATGATAAAAATCTTCCGTGTTAATAGCAAAATATTGTGGGAAGATTTTTAAAGACCGAGTGTACTTCTTGTAATTTTCTTGTTGATTTTTTTTTGCCAAGGCCATATAAGAATTTAATAACAAATTTTTATATGATTCTGAATCTTTGATAATTGATTCGTACCGTGTTTTACGAGCTTCTTCGTTTTCGATACTTAATAAGTTTATTGGATTCATAATAATTTTTAATTTTAGTTTTAATCAGATTATAACATAATTTTAATTAAAATTAGAAATTTCTTATTATCGCCAATAGTAAAGTATTAATCTGTTGGACAGTGTCTAAGTTTGCTTGCAATTTGTATTAAGGTTAGGTTGACTGTCAGTTAAGCTAACTTTAATACAAATTGCAAGCAAACTTAGACACTGTCCAACAGATTAGTACTTTACTATTGGTGATGAAATATTTTAATATCTATACTGAATATTAGAGACATAGCTTTAACGTGTCGCGAAAATTACCATAAAAAGCTTTATTTTATAATGATAAAACCACTATTTTAATATTTTATGTATTGTAAAATATTTTACATAGTTCTGTTATGAATAATTTAATTAACGAAAAACTTACTACTGAAGATTTCACTGATGAGTTTATGTGTCTCTCGGCAAAAGATCGAGATACGTCTACCATAAATTATAAACCGAATATAGCATCAAAGTCAAAAGGATTTGCTAAATAGATAAACCAAATATTTTTTCTTTGTGAAAATTTTGAACCCGAAGCTCTAAAAATGAAAAATATAATTAAAAGATTATGTTAATAATATTTTAATACAAATTCAAAAAGAATACAACTTTAATGAGAACGTCAATTAACACCTTCTGATTTTAACAAATTCTCGTAATACAATTAGAATTCAGAAACTAATTGTATTACGAGAAATATTTATCTTTCAGCTTCATCACTCAAACCTGCTTATTTTAGACTTCATTTTACTTTAAGGTAGATTATACTGCTCAACTTGCAGGAGACCTTCACGTGTTTTCAGATAATCTCTCAGAGGATATTTAAATATAACAACCCCTCCATTTTATTAATACCCACATAGGTAACTGTTCATTTGGGGTAAACTCCAAATGAACCGCAATATTTTGTTCATTAATTTTAAATTTGCTTGACTTATTGATCAAAGTTCATTATACTATACTTAACGAACAATTTAAAACGAAAGAGGGTTTTATGTTAGACGAAGTTTAAAAAAAACTTCAGATTTGCATACGCAAGGGTAAGCTCGCAAACCCGAGAGGATAACTCTTCTTTGGAAACACAAAAGCAAGAGTTTATCAAAAAAGTGTTATAGAAAAAAATATTCGGGTCGAAATAGTCTCTGCAGCTGATAAAATTGAAGACCGACCTGTGCTTTATCATCTGATTGATCACGAATTAAAAGAAGATGATTTATTGCTTGTCACCAAAATAGATCGATGTAGTCGAAATACACTTGAATTATTAAAATTACAAGAACGACTGTATAAAAAAGGAGTTAGATTTATTTCATTAAATTTATTTCATTAGATTTACCTCATTCTACTGATATGCCCGTTAGTCAGTTAATTTCCACGAATTTAGCTGCGATTGCTTCTTTTGAAAATGAACGTCAAAAGGAACGTCAGCGACAAGGAATCCAAGCTGCTAAGAAAAATAGAAAATATTTTGGCCGAAAGACAGTGATTGATAAAAGATTAGTCTCTCAAATTCAAGATTTGAAAGAAAATAAAAAAATTTCCATTACTAAAATTAGCAAAATTACAAGCCGAGCTCGAGATACTATTTATAAAGTTCTGAAAGAGGAATTAAATTACATTCCTTACAATCAATTAGTAAGTTTAAAGTTTAAATAATATTTGCACTTATAAATTTTTACAGACACATAACCTAAAAACCGTATAATAAAAATTTATAGAGTATTTTTTGGGTATTAATAATTAAACTACCTACAATGAATTAGTCTTTTTATGTTAACATTAAAAATTTTAGTATATACAACTATTGTGTTTTTCGTTTCTCTTTTTATTTTTGGTTTTTTATCAAGTGACCCATCACGAAATCCAAATCGGAAAGATTTAGAATAATTAAAATTCAACTCTAAATCAATAAAAAATTTTATTCGTTTTAAACCATCTAAAAATATTCTAGGAATTAGCATTCCTAGAATATTTCTATTTATTAAAAGTTCATTTCCGCAGCTTGAACTTTTTCAAATTGCTTTTTCTTAATAACTAAAAAGATTTGCGTTAAGGTAATAAAAAAGCATAATGCCATATAGCCATAAATTCGAGCTGAACTTTGCAATACAATTTCAGTCTCAGTTTGTCCAAAACCACCTACATTTGGATCTCTTGTTAATGGTTGGTCAATGGTTACAATTTTATTATTAGTTACAATTAAATCTAAACCTTTTGGAATAACTTGTGTAATTGTATTTCCATCATTCGTCTTAATTGTTACCTTTGAGCTACTTCCTTCAATCGTTAAAATATTAGTAATTTGACCACTAGTCGAAGCTAATACAACATTATTGTTAGTCTTATCACCAGTTGGGTTAACTTGTCCACGTCCACGATTTGCACCAACATAAATTGGATATTTTAAGAAATTAACTTCTTTATTTGTAGCTGGATCTGGTGAAAGTACTGGAAAACTAATTTCTTGATGCTTATCACCCGATATTGGTCCAACAACTAAAATATTTTCGGCTTTCGAACTATAAGGAGAAATATAAACACCTTTATTCTTCGCTTTAATTTCAGATGTTAATTGCGTTGGTGAAGCTAACTTAAAACCTTCGGGTAAGATAACAACTGCACCAACATTTAAGCCACCCTTTGCACCACTTGCTAAAATTTGTTTATTATTTAAATCATAAGGGATTTTCACGACCGCTTCAAACAATGAATTTGGTAAAACAGATTGAGGTGTCTCAATTTCTACTGGCTTTTGTGCTAAATGGCAATTTGCGCAAGCAATTCGACCGTTTGCTTCACGTGGGTTTTCATAAGCTTGTTGTGCATATATTGGAAAGGCTAATGTAGACTGATTAAAGAAAAGAACCCCCATTAAAAATGAGATAAAACTCATTTTTTTTGAGCCCAGTTTAAAATGAATTTTTTTCATTTATAATTTTCCATACTATTTAATAAGATAGAAAAGGTAACTCATTGTCTATTAATGTTATAGTATAAAAATTAGCGGTTCAAAAAAATTAAAACTCCAGCCCCTATCAAATAAAGAATTATTATGGCACCGGACAATAAGATTTGCGTTATTGGGTCTGTTGAAGGAGTTAATATTGCACCAATAATAACTGCAAACAATACAACATATTTCCACAGTTTTAACATAGTACGTCCAGACAAAATACCTAAAACACCAATAATTACTTGGAAAATAGGAATTTGAAAAGCAATACCTGTTGTAGTAAATAACACTAATATAAAATCACAATACTGACTAAAAGACCATAAAGGTTCAATTACATCGGAACTATATGAAATAAAAAATTGTAAAGCTGCTGGAATTAAACAAAAATATGAAAAAAATAAACTTAAAAAAAATAATAAGCTTGATCCTACTAATAATGGAAGAATTAAGTTTTTTTCATTTAAAGTTAACCCAGGTACAATAAAAAATGTAATTTGAATTAAAAGAATAGGACTTGTTAAAGTAATTCCAGTGTAAAAAGCAATTTTAACCGTTTCAATAAAATACTCACCCGGTGATAATTGAAAAAAACGAATATTATTAACTGGAATTTCTAATAACTCAACAATTGGCTTAATTTCAAAAAATGCAACTATAGAAAATATTCCTAAAAGAAATAAGGTGTGTAAACTTCTTTGTCGTAATTCTTCGACATGTTCAGTAAATGGTAATTCAAGATTTAATTTTTCATTTTGCTGATTTGGTCGAAAATTAAAAGAAAAATCCATTCGACTATACAATTCTTGATCGACTACGGAATTCATAAAATTTTTAATAAATAAATCTTAACTAACCATTTTATATGAAAGAAACTCCTTTACTAATAATAATTTAGTTCATTAGTAAAGAAAATTTTTAAAGAAAAGTCATTGCTTGAGCACGAGCCGTAACTTTTTTTAAATTTTGTAGGGCTTGAATTTTCTCTTTAACAGTTTGAGTCTGTTCTACCTGTTCGGTAGCAATTGTTACAGCCATCGTTGCTGTCGGTAAATCAATTTCTTTTATTTCCTCAACATCATTAACTAAAACTGTTATTGCATTATCCTCGACTTGTGCAAATCCTCCGAAAAGAATAAGCGCTTTTTTAGTATCACCTAATTTTAATGTCAATACACCAACATCTATTGCTGTAATTAATGGGCGATGGTTGGTCAAAATTCCAACTTTACCCGTTACGCCTGGTAAACCAACTGTATCAGCCGTGGTATTCCAAACAATTCTTTCGGGAGTTATAACAATAATTTTTACAGTCATTTTATTATAAATTTATTTATGCTTTTAAACCTTCAGCTTTTTGAATAGCTTCATCAATGTTCCCTACTAGATAAAATGCTTGCTCAGGTAAATCATCAAGTTCACCATTTAGAATCATATTAAAACCTTTCAACGCATCTTCTAATGAAACATATTTACCAGGTGACCCAGTAAATACTTCTGCTACGAAGAATGGCTGAGAAAGAAAACGCTCAACCTTACGTGCACGAGCTACTACTAAACGATCTTCTTCAGATAGTTCTTCAATACCTAAAATTGCAATAATGTCTTGTAACTCTTTATAACGTTGAAGAGTCTCCTTAATATTTTGTGCAGCAGCATAATGCTCAGCTCCAACAATATTTGGTTGAAGCATAGTTGAGGTTGAATCTAAAGGATCTACAGCTGGATAAATACCCTTCGAAGCTAACCCACGTGATAGAACAGTTGTTGCATCTAAATGAGCAAATGTTGTAGCTGGAGCAGGATCCGTTAAATCATCAGCGGGTACATAAACAGCTTGAATTGAGGTAATTGAACCTTGTGTTGTTGAGGTAATACGTTCCTGTAACCCACCCATTTCAGTAGCAAGCGTTGGTTGATAACCAACTGCCGAAGGCATACGACCTAAAAGAGCTGAAACTTCTGAACCTGCTTGCACAAAACGGAAAATGTTATCAATAAATAAAAGTACATCTTGTTTATTAACATCACGGAAATATTCCGCCATTGTTAATGCAGATAAGCCGACACGCATACGTGCTCCAGGTGGTTCATTCATCTGACCATAAACTAACGCAACTTTAGACTCTGTTAAATTACTTGCATTAATTACACCAGACTCCTTCATTTCCATATATAAATCATTACCCTCTCGTGTACGTTCACCTACACCACCAAAAACGGATACACCACCATGAGCTTTCGCAATGTTATTAATTAATTCCATAATTAAAACTGTTTTACCAACACCAGCACCACCAAATAAACCAATTTTACCACCTCGACGGTACGGAGCTAGTAAATCTACTACTTTAATTCCTGTCTCAAAAATTGCAGGTTTTGTCTCTAAGTCTGTAAAGGCTGGAGCTTCACGGTGAATTGGCGAACGTGTTACACTTGCCTCAATATCTATACCATTGTCTACTGGAACACCTAGAATATTAAAGATACGTCCTAAGGTAGATGTACCAACAGGAACAGAGATTGGTGAACCTGTATTAACAACTTCAAGACCACGTTGCAAACCATCAGTTGCGCTCATTGATACAGCACGCACTTTATTATCTCCAAGTAACTGTTGCACTTCACATGTTACCATTTTATCGGCTGTTGTTACGGTAATCGCATTATAAATTTTCGGAAGCTCTCCTGAAGGAAAAACAACATCTAATACAGGACCAATAATTTGTGTAATATACCCTGTTTTTTTAGTAGTATCAAGCATTCTATTTTTATTTTTAGTATTTAGATAATAAATATGGTTTCAAAAATTTATAAAATTCTTATTTAGTATTTAATAAAACAATTATTAAACTATAGTAATTATAGCTATAATAATTAATTTCGACCAGTTGTTTTTAACCAATTTTGTGCTTCAATATAATTATTAGGCGCTAAACGAATAGCTTGACGCCAATATGATCCAGCTTTATCAAATAAACTTTTTGCAACTTCTAAATTTTCAGCTTCCGCAGCTTTCGTGCCTTGGTAATGATAAATAACAGCAACATTATTAAATGCTTGTGGTAAATTTGTGTTAAGCTCTAATGCCTGATGGTAATATTCTAAAGCTTTTAAATATTTACCATTACTTGAATAAATTATCCCAATATTATATAAAACATAGCTTCGATCATATGGATCCTCTTCAATTTGTAAAGCTTCATAATAATTTTCTAACGCTTCTGCATATTCACCCTCGGATTGTGCGGACATCCCATCACGATAATAAGAAAAAGCTTGTTTTTCCTGTTTACTAGCAGGAAAAATCTTTAATAAAATATCAGCAACGATTGTGAATGTTTTATCAATAAAGTTATCATTTTTTTGGGTTCTACTCATTTTTAGATAACTCCTTTTAATAGGCTCCCAAAATAGGAACATTTAATAACCATTCATAACCTTCACGTTCTAGTTTTAACGCTAAAGAGGCATCTCCCGTTTTTATTATACGGCCTTTATGCATAATGTGTATAAAATCAGGTTTAATATAGTCTAATAGGCGTTGATAATGAGTAATTAATATTAAACTTTTTTCTTTAGACATAAAATTATTTATACCTTGAGATAAATTACGTAAAGCATCAATATCTAATCCTGAATCCGTTTCATCTAAAATAGCAAGTTTTGGGTCTAAAATTGCCATCTGTAAAATTTCATTTCGTTTTTTTTCACCACCTGAAAAACCTTCATTAACATTTCGATTTAAAAAATCACCACTTATTGTCGAGATTCCTAATTTTGAATTAACCAAATCAAAAAATTCAATAGGGTTTAATTCGTTTAAATTTTGATTTTTCCGTTTTAAATTATAAGCAATCCTTAAAAATTCTTCGTTACTAACTCCAGGTATCTCAACTGGGTATTGAAAAGCTAAAAAAATACCTAATTGTGAACGTTCTTCTGGAGCTAAATCAGAGATATCCTGTCCCTCAAACCTGATCTTCCCTTTCGTTACGAAGTAAGAAGGATGGCCGGTTAGAACCTTTGCCAACGTACTTTTTCCTGACCCATTAGTTCCCATAATCGCATGAATTTCACCACATTTTACGTTAAGGGTAAGACCCTTTAAAATTTCTTTTTCATTAATTGAAGCAAAAATATTATCAATACTCAACATTAACCAACCGTTCCTTCTAATTTTAAATTTAATAAACGATCAGCTTCAAGAGCAAATTCCATAGGTAATTCAGTAAAGACTTCACGACAGAAACCACTAATAATAAGACTCACTGCTTTTTCTGTATCAATACCACGCTGTTGGAAATAAAAAATTTGTTCTTCACCAATTTTTGAAGTTGAAGCCTCATGTTCAATTTTTGCCGTAGAGTTTTGTACCTGAATATATGGAAAAGTATTAGCTGAAGAGTTAATTCCCATAAGTAAAGAATCACATTGTGAAAAATTACGCGCTCGAAACGCTTTTAAACCAATTTTTACAAGTCCACGATAACTATTTCGTGATTTACCACTAGAGATACCTTTTGAAATAATTCGACTTCGTGTTTCTTTAGAAACATGAATCATTTTTGTACCCGTATCTGCTTGCTGGAAGTTAGTTGTGAGAGCAACTGAATAAAATTCACCTTTTGCAAAAGAACCTAATAAAATACAACTAGGATATTTCCATGTTACGGCCGAGCCTGTTTCAACCTGTGTCCAAGAAATTTTTGAATTTAAACCCGCACATAAACCACGCTTTGTGACAAAATTATAAATACCACCATTACCGGACTCATCCCCTGCATACCAATTTTGCACAGTGGAATATTTAATATCTGCATTGTCTAACGCAATTAGTTCAACAATTGCCGCATGTAACTGGTTAATATCATATTTGGGTGCTGTACAACCTTCCAAATAACTAATTTGGCTATTTTCCTCCGCAATAATTAAGGTTCTTTCAAATTGTCCACTTTCTTCATCGTTCATACGAAAATATGTCGACAATTCTAATGGACATTTTGTATTTTTTGGTATGTAACAAAATGAGCCATCAGTAAATACTGCAGAATTTAGAGCAGCAAAAAAATTATCAGTAGAAGGAACAACAGTCCCAATATAAGTTTTAATTAATTCTGGATATAATGTAATTGCTTCCGTAATTGAGCAAAAGATCACACCGAATTTTGCTAATTCAGCTTTATACGTTGTACCAATAGAAATACTATCAAAAACGACATCAACAGCTACATTTGCTAAATTTTTTTGCTCTAAAAGCGAGATACCTAATTTTTCAAAAGCATGAATTAATTCAGGATCAACTTCGTCTAAGCTGTTAAGTTTTTTCTTTTTTTTAGGTGCCGAATAATACCTTATAGCTTGATAATCAGTTTTCTTATAATTCAAATAAGCCCATTCTGGTTCATCAAGTTTTTTCCATTTTTTAAAAGCATTTAAGCGAAACTTAAGCATAAATTCCGGTTCTTTTTTCTTTTTTGAAATTAATTCAATAATTTGTTCATTTAAACCCTTAGTTATCGTATCTGTTTCGACATTTGTTTTAAAACCATACTTATATGGCTGATTTACAAATTTTTCAATTTCAAGATCAAATTTCATATTATAAATCTTTATAAAAAATAGTGATGAGAAAATAAATAATTTAGTTGCTTATCTTTTGTTAAAAAAATCAGCATTAAAAATACTGTCTAAATCTTACTATATATTATAACGTAGATGTTTTAGAATAAATAGTTTTAAAATATTACGGAACGAACTAATTTAGAATTTAACTATTTATTCTGAAACGTCTCCGTTATAATATGCAACAAGATTTAGACAGTATTTTTAATGCTGATTTTTTTAACAAACGATAAGTAACTAAATTATTTATTTTCTCATCACTATTTTTTATAAAGATTTATAATATGAAATTTGATCTTGAAAAATAGTTTTCAACGATTACATACCGATTTGATTAATTCAAAATCAAGTAAGTTTTCTCGACTAATAAAGGCTACTTTTAGTGACTACAAATTTTTAAAATAAGGTTTTGAGACTGAAAAAGGTTACGTAATAAATGAATTCTAATTTCGAGTTTTTCTCAAAAAACTTTCTTAGGAATTGAAAAATATTTACATTACTAAAGAATCAAGATCAGATCTATTCTTTTTGGACAAATGAAAAAATAAATTTCCTTTTTCGAGACAACAAAATTTTTAATCTTTTTTCGGTCTTGATATCATTTTAGTATTCGATAAATTAAATTTCTCCAAATTTGAAGTATTTAAATCTAATACGATATATAAGTTTAATATGCTATCGATTAAAATTGCTTTTTTAGTATTTGCATTTACTTAATGTAATAAATTTTTTACAATTGATTATTATCCTTTAATTGTATTTATTATAACAATTATATTAATTTCAAAAATAGTCAAAGATGGTTCGATTATACGCTAAATTAATGTTCAAGTTTTTAAATAAAATATAGTGAAGGAAAAACTTGAAAACTGGTTTATCAAAAAGTATAACCCTTTTTAATTTAAAAGGACAAAACATGTAAAAAAAATATTAAGAATTGGTTTCGGAACTACAAATTATATTATAGCGGTAATTGAGAGTGCTCAAACTGTTGTGATGCCAAGTATTAATGGTTTAAGAATCACCCTATCTGTTATCGCTAATATAAAAAAGATAACCTATTTGTAAGTCAAATTACAAAACGTAAAGCTATCATTAATTCAAAGCTTTATTTAACAAAATATTTTATTCATAGTACAATTGAAATATACATGTTTTACTTAGAAAGTTTTACGCTTTGCTCAAAAAATATTAAAATTGGCTCAAAAAAAGTAAGAAACAGTAACCAATGCTATAAAAAATTAAAAAGGGAAATAAGCGGTTATTTTATTAATTATTTGCTCTTTCTTTAAATCTCTAATTTTTTGCAAAAAATAAATGGTATTGAAACTTTATATTATTATTTACTCTAAGGTCATATTTTTAAACTACACATCTATCAAAATCAAATATTTTATAAAGGAATTTTATATACTATTAAAAATTTTAACAGGAACGAAATCAAAAGCTTTAGCAAAAATACGATTGAGACCTTTAAACAAAAAACTTGTTCTTTGTCAATTTTTTGACTACGAAAATGAGATAAGGTAGATTGTCGGATTAGTATCTGTTGTACTTTTTGAGTCTTGTAGTTATCCTAAAACGTTCCTTAAATCTTCTACCAAGCGGGATCTTCCGTCTAAACAAGTCGAATAAAGAGTCGATTCAAATTATTATCGATAGTTTCGATATTAATACACTTAAAGAGGGTAGAGCGATCCTTAGTAATTCAATTAGAAACCTTAAGTATTGCTGTCTAAAAAAACCGAAAGGGTACAAATTTTACTACTCTACTTTTAGACTTGATTTCACTTAGATATATTTATGCCAAAAGGTTGAAAAATATTTTTAACAATCGTATCCAAAATAATAAAGTTAATATTTAGCACTATCAAATTTTTGAAATCAAAACTAAGTTCAAGGGATTAATAACGTACATAAGTTATTATCGAGTAATTAAAATAGTGACGAAGGTGTTTTTGTTCTGGCCCCATGATTATTCGTTTGGATTAAGAATCGTTTCATTTATAAAAACTCGCTTCGATGTTTATTATTTCATGTTTTTGAGTAATTACTAGTTAACTTGACGGTTATGATTTTGTCACGCCTGCTTTATGTCGTTTTTACTTTCTAGAGTTATACAGATTTTAAAAATTCAGAGTATCTTTTAGCAAAAAACGTTACCTTTCTAGGTATTTATAGTCAAAATTGAAATATCATCAGTAAAACACGGGAAAATATGAGAAATTTTTTTTACATCTATTTAAAATTGCAATCTGGGTAATTCGTAACAAGAGAATAAAACGGACCTTCAAAATATTTTGGTTTAAATCTGGGCGAACGACGGGACTTGAACCCGCGAATGATGGAATCACAACCCACTGCCTTAACCACTTGGCCACGCTCGCCTTAAGAATAATAACTAACTATACCATAGGTATTAAAAAAATACTATGTTTAACTTCATTCGGAATTGTTTAGGCTTAGTAGGAATCGAACCTACATTAAAAACTTAGAAGGTTTTTGTCCTAATCCGTTAGACGATAAGCCCAAATATTTTAAAAATAAGATGTCCTGAAAGAATTATTTAAAACATTCAATATAGAGCATCGAACTAGATTCCCAAAAAGCTACCCTTTCAGTATTTTCGTCGCTAAAATGTTTCACGTGTGAGTTCGAGATGGATCAACGTGGTTCCACTTTGCTAAAGACACTCTAATTATAAATAAAAAAACAATGAAAAAATTCAAGTCCTCGATCTGTTAGTATACCTTGGCTTCATATATTACTATACTTCGACCTAATACCTATCAAACGGTTAATCTTACCGTGATCTTACTCCAAAAGGATGAGAGTACTCATCTTGAGGTGGGCTTCCCACTTAGATGCTTTCAGCGG